>Ga0207993_1000105_pt1 | contig 33873 bp, 32 predicted proteins | sample ETN01SmetaG_2_FD_185791 | JGI IMG/M metagenome (GOLD analysis project Ga0207993, IMG submission 185791) | Marine microbial and viral communities from oxygen minimum zone, Eastern Pacific Ocean - ETNP2014F12-01SV265 (SPAdes) (version 2) | ecosystem: Environmental > Aquatic > Marine > Oceanic ...
TTCCTTCTCTCTTTGGCCCCAGAATAGTTTTTGCAACAATCGAAGCAGTTGAGTCTTTTGTAGAAGATCATTACGAAGAACAACTCAAATACTTAAGGGCACAGAATGATCCTGATCAAGCCCTTATAGATCTCCTCCAATCCTGTCAGGATGATGAGATTGAGCATAAAAATGAGTCCGCAATTAAAAAAAGATCTACTCCTGGATTCCTTCTAAACTTCTGGATGAAAATTGTAGGGTGGGGATCTTCATCTGCAGTCAAAGTAGCAAAAATAATCTAGATAAGCCTACTTTTATTATTAAGCAATATACTGTATATTTATACAGTACTTAATTTATTTTTTTATTTTTGCGAATGATATCTGAAGATCAAAAGCGCAGGGTAAATCTGCCTCTTTTCAATGACAAAATTGCTGTTGGTTGGCCTAGTCCTGCAGATGATTACGTAGAGAGATCAATAGATTTAAATGAGTACCTGATAAAGAATTCAGCTGCGACCTACTTTTTAAGAGCTGCTGGCGATTCTATGATTAATGTGGGTATACATAACGATGCAATTTTAATAGTCGACCGAAGTATCGAGCCAACTGACGGCAAGATAGTCATCGCTTCGGTCGACGGATCTTATACCTGTAAGCGATTACAACTTTATCCTGAGCCTAGATTGGTCGCAGAAAATATTAAATATCCGCCTATTAAAATAGATAAAAAGGAAGATTTTGAAATAATTGGCGTTGTATTGGCCGCCATCAATCAATTTTGATTAAGAGATGTTTGCTTTAGTAGATTGCAACAGCTTTTATGCTTCTTGCGAGAGAGTTTTTAGACCAGATCTAAAAGATAAACCAGTGGTCGTTTTATCAAATAATGATGGCTGTGTAGTGGCTCTCTCAAAAGAGGCCAAAAAGCTTGGTATTAAGATGTGTGATCCTTGGTATCAGATTGAGTCTTCTTATACCAAAAAAGGAGGTTATGCCTTTTCTTCTAATTATGAGCTTTATGCCGATATATCGGCACGCATAATGACAACGCTGGAACGACTATCTCCTAATATAGAAATCTATAGTATTGATGAAGCCTTTCTAGATTTAACGGGAGTTAATAATTGTCAAAATTTGCAGGATTTTGGAATGCAATGCAAAGAAACAATCAAACAATGGACGGGAATGCCCGTAAGAGTAGGCATCGCTCCAACTAAAACTTTATCTAAAATAGCAAGTTATGGAGCCAAATATTATCCAGCCACGCAAGGAGTAGTGGATTTATCTAAACCGGAAAGACAAAAAAAACTATTAAATTTGGTGCCTGTCCAAGAAGTCTGGGGAGTAGGCAGAAAGATTCACAAAAGATTAAACCAAATTGGTATCAGGACTGCCCTAGATCTTGCAATGATAGATACAAAATACGTAAGAAATAACTTCAACATAGTTCTTGCAAAAACAGTTAGAGAACTTAGAGGGGAACCTTGCATTGGCCTCGAAGACCAGCCATCTGCAAAAAAACAAATTGTGGTTAGTCGAACCTTTAGTAAAAGGGTAGATGATTTGAGGACTTTAGAAGAGGCGGTAAGCGACTATGCAGCACGAGCAGCAGCTAAGCTTAGGAGAGAAAATAGAAGATGTCTTTATGTTTCTGTTTTTATCAGAACAAATCCTTTCAGGACGCAAGATAGACAATATAGAAACTCAGGAACAACTAGGTTGATTGCTCCAACTAGCGATACTAGAGATATTATTCAAAATGCAAAAAAGAGTCTCAGAGCCATATATAGATCGGGTTTTAATTATATAAAGGCAGGAATATTACTTTCAGATTTTTATGATGATCAAATTCAGCAGTATGATTTTTTTTACCCTAAAGAAAGGACCTTACACAGCGATCAACTCATGAATACCATAGATAAAATAAATAAGAAGGGATTACCGCCGGTTTATTTCTTAGCTCAGGGGATTAAGAGAAAATGGTCAATGAAGAGAGAGATCCAATCACCTAGATATACAACTTCTTGGAACGATCTTCCAAAAGTCAGTTAGATTTTTTACTAGATACCCACGAAATATCTTCGTCATAATCCGATAGAGTTTGATCAACTCCAAGAATAAGAGAGATCAAAGCCATACGAACGAGAAGACCATTATCCGTCTGCCTGTATATGGCTAGGTTAGGATTTTCATTCATATCAGTATCAAGTTCATTAGCATCAGGACGAGAGTCTCTTGGAAGTGGATGCATAATAACTGTATTTGGCTCACAATTTTCAGTGTAGATATTTTGATTTAGTTTAAGAAGGCCTTTGTATTTATTAGCCTCTTTAGGAGAATCAAATCTTTCTTCTTGAACCCTGGTGACATAAATAATATCTACATCACCAATACCAGACTCTATTGAATTGAATTCATTTATTTTCATTCCGTTATAGACTAGATCTTGTCTAATTTCAGGAGGAAGTTTTAATTGTTCAGGCGATATTAAGTTGAAGGATATATTTTCAAATAAATTTAATGCTTTACAGAGAGAATGAACGGCTCTTCCAAATTTTAAATCTCCAACAAGAGCAATGTTGCTTCCATCGATGGACTTACCTTTAGATTCCAGTTCAAGTTTGATGGTAAATAAGTCTAATAAAGCTTGACTAGGGTGTTCATTTTCTCCATCTCCTGCATTGATTACAGGAACTCTTGAGGCCTCAGAAAATTCCTGGACAGAATTTTTTTCAGGATGCCTCATGACAATTAAATCGCTATAGCCGCTCAATACTCTGGCAGTGTCGTATAAAGACTCACCTTTTGCGAGAGAGGAAGCTTCAATGCCAGTAGTTTCTCTTACCTCTCCTCCCAAAAGATTGAAAGCACTTCCAAAACTAATTCTTGTCCTTGTGCTGGCTTCGAAGAACATATTACTCAGAATAGCTCCCTGAAGGACTCTAGTTTTTTTCTCCCGGTTAGCATATGGGATCATTTTTTCAGCTATTGAAAAAACTTTTACGATATCGTCTTTGTCAAACTGATCTATGGAGAGGATATGATTGCCAAGAAACTCCATGAAAGTATTCTAACATTGAAAGATTGTAAATTCTTTGAATATTCCAAGATGAGACTATTGCAAATTTTCTTGACTGTGACATATTAAATCAATGTCACAGGATTGCTTGCTACTCAATGGAAATGGAAAGCCAATAAGCTACTTTCCTTTATCTGTTGTAGATTGGAAAACTGCTATCAAGTTAGTCGTTACCAGAAACGTGATAATTGTTAGAGAGCATCCAGATTGGTTTGTTCATTCACCCAGCATGAAACTCAAAGTTCCAAGCATTATTATGTTGAGGAAATATTACAAGTATACAAATCACGTAAAATTTTCTAGATCCAACGTCTTTCTCAGGGATATGTTCACATGCCAATATTGCAAAGAAGTCTTTCAAAGAAAGGAATTAACCATAGATCACATAATTCCAAAATCAAAAGGAGGGGGATCGAGCTGGGAGAATGTCGTTACAGCATGTAAAGATTGCAATATTGCTAAAGCTGATAAATCTTTAGATCCTTCGCCTGTGGCAATAAAACCAAGTTATAAAGCACTATTAAAAGGCCAGAACTCTCAAATCGAATATAAAGACGATATGTGGAGAGAGTATATAGTTGCCTAAATTATCCGTATTTGACTGAACAACCGTAAGGTCTCGTTTTTGAAACAGACAGGGGTTTGTTCGACTTAATATCATTTACAACTTTTTTTACAAAATTAGTAGATTGATTTAAATCTGTTGTCCAAAACCTTGAACCTCCAGCATCATCAATCGCACCTTGATAAACAATATTTTTATTTTTATCAGCAATGAAAATATGAGGTGTGGTTTTTGCATTAAATTTTTTACCTAAGTCACCATTCTCATCAACCAAAATATGATCAGGAAAACTTCCAAAAGATGCAAAAGTATTCAGAGCATCGTTTGGTTGAATATATCCTTGCTTACCTTCAGCAGACGAAATCACTGTAATCCAAATCACGTTTTTACTTTTGGCAAACTTTTGAGTAGTTTGCATGTTATTTGATCCGTAATGTCTTTTGACGTAGGGGCATTCTAGATTTGACCATTCAAAAATGATTTCAGAGTCTATTTGAGAAAGATCAACCTCTTTTCCCTCTGAATTTATAAAATTTATATCCTTGATATTAAAAGCTGAAACATTTAAAGATACAAGAAAGAGCAGGATGATAAGTTTTTTCATAATTTTCTCAAAGCATTTAAAACCATAGTTTCTGTAAGAATTTCTGGAAGTATTATGGCATCAGTTCCATCGCCTTTAAATAATAAATACAAAGGAACACCGCTTCTTCCATAACTTTCAAGAACAGCTGAAATATTTTCATTTCTTTCAGTCCAATCGTAGACAATGTAATCAATTTTATTTGTATCTAAATATTCTAAAACAGTGGAAGATTTTAATACTCGGGCCTCATTCACTTTACAAGTAATACACCAGTCAGCTGTAAAATTTACAAAAGTAGGATTCTGAAATTCAAAATCATTCGTATCAATTATTGTTTCAACTTTTGAGCTTTCCTCAGAACTTGAACTCATAGGAACAAAAAAAATTAATGAAATGATCGATAAAATAATTAGTAAATTTTTTACATAATTTAGAACCTGTCTTTCTGATTTTTTTAGATTGGAAAGCCAAACTATGAAGATTGTGACTAAAGATCCAACTAAAACTAGAGATAGGTCAAATCTATTCAGCTGAGCTGACAATATCCAGAACAACCAAATAGCCGTCAATCCCATTGGGAAAGCCATAAATTGTTTCAAATTTTCCATCCAAGGCCCTGGTTTTGGTAAAAATGAAATTAATCTAGGATTAAAACTAAGAACAAGATAGGGGAGACAAAAACCTAACGCTAAAGACAAAAAAATTGGATAAGTTTGATAACTAGGTTGAAGCAGCGCTAAACCAAGTGCCGAACCCATGAAGGGAGCCGTGCAAGGAGTTGCTACTATTACAGCAAGGAACCCTGTAAAGAAACTACCTGAGTATCCAGATGAACCTGAAACTGCATTACCAGAAAAAGCTAAATTAAGATTTAGAGAAGAAATAAAAAAACCAGATAAAAAAATAAATAAGAAAATTAACAAGGTAAGAAAAATAGGCGATTGCAGTTGAAATCCCCAGCCAACCTGAACTCCAAAATATTTGAATAATAAAATTAGGCTACAAATTAATAAAAATGTGAGTATTGCTCCGGAAGCAAAGATTAATCCATGAGCTTTAACTTCTTTCGGGGAATCAGACTTTTCAATAAAGTTAAATATCTTTAGAGATAGCACAGGAAAGACGCAAGGCATCAAATTCAGAATAAGCCCACCGATTAATGCAAACAATAGAGCTGTAAAAAAAGAGATTTCATTAATGTTACTTTCTTGAAAAAGGACTTTGCTATTGCCTTTGATTTCATAATTAAAAACACCATCTTGAGTCTTAATACTTAAAACCCCGGATAACAAACTAAGTTCTTTGTTATCAATAGCTTTCTGAATTTCCAAATTATAAGAATTATTAATTTTCGATAAATTTTGTGGTTCAGCATAATTTATAAATCCATACTCATAAGGAAAAAAATAAGACTCATAAATATTTGATGGATAGTCAAAAGATAAATTGAATGTCTCAAAGTTCTTATCGGAAATAACTTTAAAGTTTTTAAGGTTTATCTTTTGGACGGTTCGAGTTTTAATTTCTTTTAATTGATCGTTGCTCAGAGAATTTACATTTTGATAGGGGAATTTGATTTTCCCTGATCCAGATTGAGGTATGCATATTTCTTTACAAACAAGCCAATTTGCTTTTAAACCTATTTCGAATTGTTTGGGAATGATTTTTGGAGTTTTAAGAATAAAAGGCAATATTACTTGATCATCAAAGCCATAGGTCATTAAAGGCGGGAAAGGAATTTTGTCCGGACTTGGCCAGATCGGTCCACTCATTTGAAATCCCTCAGGAAGTTCCCATTCAAACTCAGCAGGATCACCTGAGTCCCCTGGATTGATCCAATAAGTATGCCAACCCTTATCCATACTAATTTCTATAGTTAAAATGTTTTCTGAATTGGCATTAATTTCATTACTCTCAGGGTAGAAATTTAGTTTTGAATGACTGTCATTTATGGAAAGCGTTGCCTGAGTATGCAAACTGAAGAAAAGCGAAATTAGAATAAAAAATTTTAATTTCATGAACTACCTTGAGTTTGATTAATTATTCTTGGATCAAAACCATTAACTTCAGATAATTTATTAATTTTTAAATTATTCGGAGTATCAAAAAGAATTTCTTGATGGGCATCAGTTATTTCCCATGCATTCTGTGCTATTTCATTTTCTAGCTGATTTGGACCCCATCCAGTGTATCCAAAAGAAACTATAAATTTATCCGGAAACTTACCCTTAAGGATATTTTCTATCACCTGTTTATTTGATGAAAAACCTATCTCATTTGTTATCCGAACATCAGGCTTATTAACTTTATCTATTGTGTGCAGAACAAAGATAGAAGTGGACTCTACTGGCCCACCTAAAGCTATTTTCTGATTAAGATGTTTCTTTTCTTTGACATCTAAAAAATTATCAACCATTTGAACATCTATAGATCTATTTACGATCAACCCCAATGAACCTTCATCATTATTTTCACACACATAGATCAAGGCATTAGCAAAGTAGTCTTTTTCTTCGTATTCTGTAGGAGAATAGAAAAGAAATTTATTTTTTAAAGAGTCGCTCATGAATATATTATCTTTGCATTAAGTATAATGGAGCCAAAACTCATAATCACAAGTTATCGAACTGACAATGATCATTAAAAGTAATAAATCTTCTCGAAAATTTTTCGAAAGAATTTTGTTAATTATTTTTTTATTTTCTTCTTCTTGTTCGATTGAAAATAATTCCGAGGTGTATTCAACTCAATTTAAATATTCATGGTGTAACTTAAATGATGAAATGGATACTTTGGATTTATTTAAATTTATAAAGGATTTCGAACTGATTTTTAATCAAAGAAAGAATAATCAAAAAATTTCCATAAATTATCTTAAGCCCGAGTTTGATGTAGGAAGTTATGATTTTTTAATTGAATCAACTATTGAGGTTAATGACAAAACTGACATTGATTTCAATTTACATGATCTTTTTATTTTTGAAGGATCTAATACTTTTGATTGTTTTGATTATCTTGAATATGGTTCTGAGAAAGAAAGAGAGCATAGTAAATTAACCAATCCTTTTTTTACATATTTTATTTTCTGTAGAAATACTTCAATACCTTTAACAAGAACAGACATAAGTTTACTTAAACCTAAAATTACTTCTGAGGAGTATGACTTTCTGCTCAAAACAGAATTAAAAGATAATCATTCTTATGATTATATTGATGAAAAATTTGAGCTAAATTCAATCTGTAATTTATTTGAACTGGATAATTTTAAAGAATATTATTCATATGAAACATTTAATCTTTTTAATAATTGGTAATTTAATGAATTTTCAGCGCCTAAACATTTTTCTTTTCTTGATCTTTTCTATTAATTTTTTATCCGCCTCTAGTTTCAGCGATGAGCGTTTGCAAAGGATCACAGCGATGTTGGATGATCTAGTAGAGGAAAAACAATTTCCTGGGTTTGTGACAATCATCACTAAAGATGGAAAACCTATATTAAAAGTTGTAAATGGCTACAAAGACATCGATAAAAAAATTCCTATGAAGGAAGATGCTTTATTTAGAATTTATTCGATGTCTAAACCAATCACAGGAGTAGCTTTGATGATTTTGGTTGATCGAGGTCTCATAAAATTAAGCGATCCTATTTCTAAATTTATTCCTGAGTTTAAAAATACAAAAGTAGTTAACGAGGCTGGAGACTTTTTTAATCTAGATAGGCCAGTCACAGTCTTGGATGCAGCCACTCATACTTCAGGACTAATTTATGCATGGCTTCCTACTGAAACCATTGCTAATGATATATACGAAGAAAAGAATCTGCATCCTTACTATTATTTAGATCTTGAAGTGACTGCTGATCAAACAGATTTTTCAATTCCGCCAGGAAAACCATTTTCAAATATATGTGAATTTGCACAAGAACTTGCTTCAGCTCCTTTAGTCCATCAACCCGGCGAGAAATGGACCTATGGTGTTGGCATGGATTTGCTTGGATGCATCATAGAAAAAGTATCAGGCATGACTTTTGGAAACTTTATGCAAGAGAACATATTTGATCCTTTAGGCATGAAAGATACTTCATTTGCTGTACCTGAATCAGAAATCAATAGATTCACTAGCATGTACACACATAAGGGTGCCAGTGTTGGAGATATTCAAAGAGAATTCAACGATGAAATTTTTCCTGACGATTTAATCTTAATGGATTCATATGAAGAAAGTCCTTATCTAAAAATGAACAAAGTTGAAGATGGTGGTTCCGGTCTTATTTCAACAGCTGAAGATTATTTAAAATTTGGTCAGATGCTAAATGATAGAGGTTCTTTTGGAGGAAAGACTATTCTGAGCGAAGAGGCTTTTTCAATGTTATCAGAAAGCTATATGGAAAATTTTGGTTTATTGGGTGTTGTTAGTCTTGGAATGGGTCAGGCTATATGTATGGCAAAAATAACTAACCCTGCTTTTAGTCAATTTTATCAATCTGAAGGAAGTTTAAGCTGGGGAGGAGCTGCGTCTACAATTTTTTGGGCCGATCCAGTAGAAGATATTGTTTTAGTTCACATGACGCAAGTTCTCGGACATCCAGTAGATTTAAGAGCAGATCTCGATAGGCTTACATACTCCTCTAAAAATTGAATAATATTGAAGACAATTTAATCAGAAAAAAATTAATGGATTTTTTATCTCGGAGAGAGCATTCAAAAAAAGAACTTTTTAATAAGCTTTTTAAAAGGGTTAATGATTTGGAATTACTTAATCAAGAAATTGATAGATTAGCTAACGAAGGACTCCAATCAGATGAAAGGTTTTCAGAGGCATACATAAGAAGTAAAACTCAAGCTGGTTATGGACCCATAAAAATTAAAATGGAGCTAGCTCAAAAAGGAATTTCAAATAATTTTCTAGATAAAAAATTTTCTGAACTTGAAATTAATTGGGAAAAAGAAATAAACGACTTGCTTCTAAAAAAATTTCCAAAGACAAAATATAACTTTGAAGAAGAAAAAACAAAGGCAAAGGCAATAAACTTTTTGCAAAGAAGAGGTTTTGATTTTGATCTTTCTTACAGACAAGTGATAGGTTATTAATGACCTATCAAGTTCTTGCAAGAAAATGGCGTCCCAACACTTTTGATGAGGTAGTAGGCCAAGATTATGTAGTGAAAGCCTTAAAAGGTGCATTGGATTTGGAAAAACTTCCTCATGCTTTTATATTCTCTGGAACTAGAGGAACTGGCAAAACAACTCTTGCAAGAATTTTGGCAAAAGCTATAAATTGCTCTAATTCAAAAAAGAAGTCTCAGCCATGCAGGAAATGCGATTCATGTTTATCCATTGAAAATGGAAGTGCTATAGATTTTCAAGAAGTTGATGCAGCATCTAGAAGAGGAGTCGAAGAAACTAAAGAATTATTGGATTCTGTTCCTTACTTACCAACATCTTCTCCTTTTAAAATTTACCTGCTTGATGAAATACATATGCTTTCTAAGGAAAGTTTTAATTCACTTTTAAAAACACTAGAGGAGCCCCCGGAGCATGTAGTTTTTCTTTTTGCTACTACAGAAATAGATAAAGTTCCGCCTACTGTTCTTTCAAGATGCGTTCAGTTTAATCTTTCTGCTATGAAAGTAGACAATATAAAGAATCAACTCCAATTAATTTTTGATGAAGAGAAAATAAAATATGATGAAAATTCATTGATAAAACTCTCCAGTCTCGCTAGGGGAAGCATGAGAGATGCATTAACTCTTTCTGAAAAAGTCATCTCATTCTCTGAGGGAAAAATTACAGAAAAAAAAGTTGAAGAATTAATGGGTTTGCCTTCATCAGAGCTTATTCAATCCATTCTTAAATCAATAATAGGTAGAGATTCAAAAAAACTTATTGAAAATATCGAGGAGGTTAAGATAAATTTTTATGATCCAGAACAAATATTGATTGATCTTTTATCGCTTATTCAAGAAGTTGCATTGTCTCAATTTGACGAAAAAGCAGATCTATCTGATTTATCTATTGAACCCCAGAACCTTCAATTGATTTATGATCTTGGAATCTCAAATTTAGAGTATTTTAAGTTATCACCGAAACCAGAAAGTCTACTCACAATGACTTTTTTGAAAATGATTGCTTTCCTTCCAGAAAGCTCAAAAAAAAAATCTCTAAACACTAACAAAGACGAGACTGATTTTAGTTGGCCCGAAGATTTCTCAAATCTTGATTTGACTAAATTAACTGCCCAATTTATGTCCCATGCATCGATGATTGAGTATCATGACTCGGAGATGCACTTTGGCATTAACCAAGAGAGGTTGAACATAATTACGGAAAATCAGATAAAAGAAGTTGAGGATGCTTTATCAATTCTGCTTAAAAAGAAATTGAAAGTTAGCTTCAAACCATCTGATTTAACAGAAACTCCTTTTGAATTTGAAAAGATAAGGTCTCAAAAAGAATCAAAGCAAGCAGAAGACGACCTTAAAAAAGACTCTTCGCTGAACGAAATGCTTGAAAAATTTGATGGAAAAATTAAAAAAGTTTCAAAGATATAGATGAAATTTAGTCCATTACTCTCAGATCTGATTAAATCTTTGCAAGTTCTGCCTGGTGTTGGACCAAAAACTGCAAAACGAATGGCTATGAGTTTATTAGGAGGCGATGAAGCCGATGCTAAAAATCTTGCTAACAATCTATCCAGAGCAATAGATCTAATCGGCACATGTCAAAACTGCAGGGTTTTGTCAGAAGATCAGATATGTTCAATTTGTAATGATTCAAGCAGAGATAATACACAAGTATGTGTTGTAGAAAATACCTCTCAAGTTGTTCAAATAGAAGAACTGGGCGGATTTAAGGGAATCTATTTTGTATTGGGTGGATATCTTTCTCCAATTGAAGGCAGGGGTCCAAACGAAATAGGTCTATCTGAGCTGAATTCAAAAGCTCTGAGTGGTGAAATTAAAGAACTTATTTTAGCTTTTAATTCTTCCTTAGAAGGTGAGGCAACAGCTCAATACATTCTTGAGAAATGTTCATCAGATTCTCTAAACATTACTAAACTTGCTCAAGGTGTGCCTCTTGGAGGAGATCTGAACTATGTGGACTCTAATACCCTTAGGCATGCGTTTGATAGCAGGCAAAAATTACTTTAGGTGAGCCTCAATTAACGCAATTGAACTTGAAATGCCAGTATCAATTGTTTTTTCATAGTCGGGTAAAAACTTACTCGAATGAAGGGACGGTAATTTTTTAGAATTATTCAAAAATTCTTTGTAATCCTTTTGTGATACAGCGCCAATCCAAAACAGTAGGGAAGGTATTTTTGGCTCTACTCTTCCAAATTGACCAAAGTCTTCTCCCCCCATGACTTGAGGACCATCAAACACTTTATCCTTTCCTAACTCTTTTGAAAGAATTTCTTTGGCGCGCATAGCTAAGTCTGGATTATTAAATACGGCAGGAGTGTATTCGTCTCTGAGCTTAACGATTGGATAGAGATTTTTTGGCAAATCATTTTGAATTGCAATTGATTCAGCGATTTTTTTAATTCTAGAGATTATAAGCTCTCTGTCCTCGTCACTATAAGATCTCACGGTGATCTGAAGATCAACATGATTTGGGATTATGTTATGTTTGGTTCCTCCATGAATGGAACCAACAGTCACAACCCCTGCATTAATAGGACTTAAATTTCTGCTAATAATTGTTTGAACAGTTGTAATAAATTGAGAGCTCATTACGATGGGATCTTTAGTTAAATGAGGATAAGCTCCGTGCCCACCTTCTCCATAAAAAGTAACATCGACTGAATCAACATTCGCCATTGCGAAGCCTGGAGTTATATGGACCGTTCCAGATTGAGTTTGAGCTGAAACATGAAGGGCTAAATTTATATCTGGATAAGGTATTTTTTTAAACAATCCTGCATTTATCATTTGTCTTGCACCAAAACCAATTTCTTCAGCAGGTTGCAAAATAAAAACAATAGTCCCTTTCCATGAATCTTTATTTTTTGAAAAGTATTCTGCAGTTCCAATTAAAGACGTCATGTGAATATCATGCCCACAAGCATGCATTATTGGCACGTCCATTCCATTCTGTTTAGTAGTTTTGACGCTTTCAAAAGAAATTCCTGTCTCTTCTTTTATTGGAAGAGCATCCATGTCTGCTCGAAATAAGACTGTCTTGTTTCCTCCATTTTTGAGGATAGCTGCAAAACCATTTCCTCCAATATTGGTGATAATCTCATATCCATATTCTTCTAATAAATCTTCGAGGTATTTAGTCGTCTCAAATTCTTGCAGAGATAATTCAGGATTTTGATGAAGATATTTATAAATTTCATAAAAATCTTCATTTGATTTTAAAGGCAGTGATACCGCATAAATTATTAAAAATAAATAGTAAACGTTGCGATTTAAATACCTTTTGAAAGTGATCATTAATATATAATAACAGCTTATTTTTATGAGTATAAAATCAGATAAATGGATAAAAAGAATGGCTATAGAAAGTCATCTAATAGACCCCTTCATTGATAAACAAGTTAAACATACAGAAGAGGCTGGAAGTACAGTTTCTTACGGGCTATCAAGTTATGGTTATGATGTGAGATGTGCTGATGAATTTAAAATTTTTACAAATATAAATTCAGCCACAGTGGACCCAAAAAATTTTGATGAGGATAGCTTCATTGATATTAAATCTGAGGTGTGTGTAATTCCTCCAAATTCCTTTGCCCTAGCAAGGACTGTGGAATATTTTAAAATTCCTAGGAACGTACTAACAATTTGTTTAGGAAAATCTACGTATGCTAGATGCGGCATAATTGTAAACGTAACCCCTCTCGAACCTGAATGGGAAGGCCATGTAACTCTTGAATTTTCAAATACAACAAGTTTGCCAGCAAAGATCTATGCAAACGAAGGTGTAGCACAAATGCTTTTTTTTGAATCAGACGAATTATGCGAAACAAGTTATGCGGATAGGAAAGGCAAATATCAAGGTCAATTGGGTGTTACACCCCCCAAAGTTTAAAGATTCTCCCAGACAAACTCTCTACCATTAACATTCTGAATAACTTTTAATATTTCTTTTGAGTTATCCTTAAAAAAAAGTTCAAATTTATCCTTTTCTTTTTTTTCCTTGATTTTAATAGTGTCAGGACTAGAAATTGTTTTTATAAACTTTTTCTGTATTATTTTTCCTCTCTCCAATACATTAAGAGTAATTTCTTCGTCAGTCTGAATATTTAACAATCTTAAGTAAAGATGAGCAGTCAAATCATCGTAAATAGCTCCATCATATTGAAGAGTTTCGGTTAGCTGACCTTTTATGTATTTAATTTTTTTTCTTGAATGATCTATTTTGTAACTTTCTTCTATCTTCCTTAATCCTCCCATGACGATTAAATTTCTTTTTATCTCAGATATCTGAATTAAATTTGTATAACTAAATTGAGTATCTTGGCTTAACTTAAAGAAAGGATGAGAGATTTCGTAAGTAATATTCCACTCATCGTTCAGATTGGTGAGATTTACTTTAAACTCTGATTCCTTATATTTAAATGTATAGCTTTCTTCATTAATAGGAAAAAGGTTGCTAGCTATCACAAAAAGAAAGCTTAAGCTGATTTTATAAATCAAATTCATCCTCGTAACATTTAAAATTTTTTCCATTAAGTTCATTAAGGTTAATTTCTCCTTCAACTATCATCTTGATAATCATTGGATAAAGTTTATGTTCTATTGAGTGAACTTTTGTAATCAAACCATCAATATCTTTATATTTGGTAGCTTTAAATCTAGCTTGAGCAATTATTGGACCGCTATCCAAGCCTTCGTCTACAAGATGAATTGTCACTCCGTGAAACTTATCCTTGTTATTTATTACTTTTTCATGAGTGTTGAGACCAGGATATTTAGGCAGAAGAGAAGGATGGATATTGATAATTTTTCTATTAAATTTTTCTATAAAACTATTAGACAGTATCCGCATGAAACCTGCTAAAACAATTAAATCTACTTCATGTTTAATCAGTAGTTCACTCAGTGCTTGATCAAAACTCTCTCTTGATGAAAAATTTTTATGATTCAAGAAAGCACTATTCAAATTTTCTTGTTTAGCTCTTGTTAATGCAAAAGCGGTTTCAATATTAGATATAACAAGTGAAATGTTTGCATTAATTTCACCAATATTTATAGAATCAATGATTGATTGAAGATTACTTCCGTTTCCAGATACTAAAACAGCGAGTTTTTTGATATCACCCAAATTGTATCTCTAATTTCTTCGTTTTATCGTTTACTACCTTTCCTAGTCTGACAAACGGCTGTCTAGATTTTTTCAGTTTGTATTCTAAATTAGCTTTGTCAGCGGGATGAATAATTACTATCAACCCAACTCCACAATTAAAGACCTCAGTCATTTCCTTAATTGTTAGGTTAGCTTTTGAGGAAATTAGATCAAAAAGATCTTTATGAAAAGGGTATCCCCTGGAAAAATCTATATGAGCACATTTACCATTTGGAATAACTCTTGGTAAGTTTTCTACGATGCCGCCTCCGGTAATATGACAAATTTGTTTGAGAGAAATAGATTTGGATAACTCACGGACAACATTTACATAAATTTTCGTTGGTTTAAGAAGTGCTTTGCCTAAAGTTGTTTTCCCCATTCGAGCTTTCAAATTTATCTTTCTCGCTTGTATGAGCTTTCTTATTAATGAGAATCCATTTGAATGTAACCCAGTAGATGAGAGGCCATAAATAAGATCATTATTTTTTACATTGCTAATTTTTAGTATTTTATTTTTTTCTGCTACTCCAACTGAAAAACCTGCCAAATCATATTTTCCTTTTGGAAATTCATCTGGATGTTCAGCTGTTTCCCCTCCGATAAGAGAGCATCCAGCTGCCAGACAGCCTTTTGATATTCCTTTAAAGATTTGTTTCTTTTTTCTTAAATTAATTTTATCTGTCACAAGATAATCTAAAAAGAAAAGAGGCTCAGCACCTACAGTTATCAAATCATTCACGCACATGGCAACAAGATCTTCACCAACAGTGCTGTGATCATTAAGTTTTTCTGCTATTGAAATTTTTGTGCCAACTCCATCAGTACATGCAACAAGTTTAGGGCTTTTATAGTTTTTTGGTATAGAAGCAAGAGCAGCAAATGAACCTATGTTTGAATCTATTTCTTTTCTAAGCGTCTTTTTTGCAAAAGGTTTAATAATGTCGACAAGCTTGTAACCTAAGTTGACATCAACGCCAGACGATTTATAGGTTATCTTCTTCTGCTTGCTCAATATTTCAGTGAATTTTTTTTTGAAATAATCATTATAATGATTTAGCAATGAGGAAGGTATTCTTAATTTTTCTTTTTTTCCAAGCTATTTTTTTAGCCAGTCAATCTGATCTTCCTGAGGTCTATACAGTAAAAATTGAAGATACTGGAAACGATATTTCTTTTTACTTAGATCAAGCAGTTCTAGAAGCAATTGTTAGAGCAACTGGAAATTTTGAGGAGACAAGGAATTCAAAAAAAATTATGGATCTTGACTTGAACTCTTACGTCAGGGAATACAAGTTCTTACAAGAGCAAAATAAAAATTTTATTGAAATTAAAATCGATGCTGTAGAACTGAGATCAAAATTATTTGATTTAAATTTTTCTTTATTTACAGAAAAAAAATTAAAAGCAGTCGTTTGGGTAAACTGTAATTTATCAAGCGAACTAAAATCAAAAACATATCAGATGGCCTTAGATGAATGTAACGTTTTAAAAGACATTATTTCTTCTGAAGCCAAAAAAAGGGGAGGGAGAGCTATATATCCAATTCTAGACTCAACAGAAATCACCTTCTATGAAGGGAAAAATATGGAAAGCTTTGAAAACATTTATTTTAATAATGAGAAATATTCTCCCGATGGATGGATGTATTGTTATAGAGAAAAAGGATTTCTTTGTTACCTGCCTGAGGAACCAAATAATGTTTTTTCTAATTTAAATCCCTATAATAGCTTTCTTCCTTTCGATGCAATCCAAGGTCTTTTAGACAATATATCGGATCCTTACAGAGTGAAATCTGGATCAAAAAATAAAAAGATTCTCATTACCGTTCAAGGAAATACATCTTTTGACGCTCTTCAGACATTCAAAGAGTTCCTTAACCAAAATTTCTTGGTTAAAAAGTCATTTCTTCACAGACTAGAGGATAATATGTTTAGTTTTATGGTTACCACTGACTCTGATTCCGATGACCTTGTTGAAGTAATGCTGACTGATAATTTACTAACTTTGAGCAGCAAATCGTCTGAAGAAATAATTTTTCAGAATATAAATTAAATGCTTTCAAATATTCCAAATATCCTTACGGTATTGAGACTTCTCTCTGTGTATCCCCTCATAATTTTCATATTAGAGGAACAATTTTTTTTGGCCTTAGGAATATTTTTTTTAGCGGGGATATCAGATTTACTAGATGGATTTTTAGCTAGAAAATTTTCATGGCAATCAAGATTTGGACAAATTGCTGATCCAGTTGCAGATAAAACATTGGTGGTGGCAACAATAATTTCTTTAGGTTCAATAGACCTCATCGAAAACTGGTTTATGTTTATGGTTCTTGGCAGAGATTTATTAATTATTGTAGGGGTAGTACTGGCAAATTACTTGATATCTGATTATCAAGTTGCTCCAAATTATCTTGGAAAATTAAATACAACAATTTTACTCTTATTGGTTGGCATTATTTTAATTGATGCCGTTGGCTTTTTAGTTACTGATATAGCAATTTACTGGATATCAATCCTTTTTATATTCACAAATACCTTAAGCTTGATAGTTTATTTCATTGATCCTGGCATAAAAATCCTACGCAACATAAAGTGATGGATCAAAAGACTTTCAAGTTCAATTCAGAAATTTATCTATCAAAAGAGAATTTGCAGTCAATTGATACATTTGAGAAAAACTTTAAACAGCTTGAGAATTTCTTTTCTGAAAATAATAAATTTATTTTGCTTTACGGAGACGAAAGGTCAGGGAAGAAGTATATTTTAAATTCGTTTATCAATTGTTTTCATTTTGATAAAAAAATTTTTTATGCATCACTAGAAGATGATTATTTTTCTGAACAAATCCTAGAAGGTATATCTTATTTCGATGTAATAGTATTGGATAGGTTAGATCTTGCTCCTACTGATTCCAATTGGGAGTTAGGAATTTTTAACCTTTACAACGAATTAAATGAAGCAGATAAAAATAAAATTATTTTTCTTTCTGATAAACCTCTTAATTCAATCGAATTTAATTTGAAGGATCTTCAATCAAGAATCGCATCAATTTCTGCTATGAGTTTTGCTGAATTAAACGATGAGGAAAAAAGAATATTGATGAAATTAATTTTCAATAAAAGAGGCATATCGATTGATAAGTCTGTACTATCGTACGCTTTAGAAAGAAGCTCTAGAAACCTTGAGAATATAATTAACTTAGTTCAAAAAATTGATGAATACTCCCTATCAAAAAAAAGAAATATCACGGTGCCTTTGTTAAAAGAAATCTTAGAGTCATGAGAATTATAAAATTATCCTTTTTTTTACTAATCATTACGGCATGCTCCGAATCAGATCTTATGATTCATAAACAAAATGGTTTGATGCTGGAAGATTTAAAGGAAAAGAACACAGTGATAAATTTTTGGGCAGACTGGTGCCCACCTTGTATTAAAGAGATTCCTGAATTGAATGCTTTATATGAAGAGAATAAAGATGAACTTAATGTTTACTTATTTCACTTCGATGAACTTGCTGGAGCAGAATTAGACGAACAACTAATAAGGTTCAATGCAAGGATACCTTCTCTCTTAACAAGTCCCTATCAAATCTTTGGAATTGACATTCCAGAAACTCTTCCCGTGACGGTAATCATTGATAGAGATTTAAATGTGAAAGAAGTTTTGAGAGGTCCACAAACAAAAGAGTCAATAATCCAAAGATTGGAGCTCATTAATTAGACCTTCGGGATCAATTCTTCTTCCCTTAATGAAGATTTCAAAATGTAAATGAGGGCCGGTCACCCTTCCTGAAGAGCCAACGGTTCCAATTAGTTGACCCTTTTCAAGATATTCATTCTCGTTTACAAATATCTCATTTAAATGAGAATAAGAAGAAAGAAATCCATTCCCATGATCAAGTATTATATTGTTCCCTTTGTAAAAAAGGTTTCCTACAAAAATGACTCTTCCATTTAATGGAGCAATTATTTTTGTACCTTCGCTGTTAGCAATATCAAGACCGAGATGGCGGTTTCTAGGAGAACCATTTATAAATCTACGCAATCCAAATCTACTTGAAATATAACCAGAAACTGGCTGAATCATAGGCCAATTTAAATTTATTTGATCTGAGTTAACTGCATATTTGGAATTTAATATTACTTGTTCTTCTCTTATTCTTTTCCTTGATTCAGGAGATATTTTTATAAAATTTTGGTCCTCTATAGTGATTCTGGACTCCCTAAATTTTTTTTCTTGAATAACAAAAACTCTATCAGAAACATAAATTCTTTGGTTTTTAAGCTCCAATGGGACTGGGTAAACCAAAGTAAAGGTTTTATCGCTATTAAAACACTGAATACCTTGAAAATTTTCCTGATAATCATTTGAAGTAACTGTGATGTGTCCGCCTGGAACAAGATTAGATTTAGGAAAGTTACAGTCGTTTTTAATACTTATTATTTTATTTGAACAGGAAATAACAATTAAAAAAATTATCGGAAATAATTTTCTAATCATTATTTATATTTGTAACATCAGCTTCATAGGATATTTTCGCAGAAGTGACAGATATTTTATCTTCCAAAGAAATATCATCTATTGATTTGACCACAACTCCTTTTTTATTCCTGACAATTGAATAACCTCTTTCTAAAACATTGAAAGGACTTAGTTGCTCAATCTGTGAAGAATACGATGTGATGAGATTTTGTTTCTCACTAAGATGCTTTGAATGAAGCGTTTTAATTTTTGATAAATTATCATCTATATTTTCCTTAAATCGAGCCAATTTAGAATTTGGGTTTAATAAATCTATGGACCTTTTTGAGAAGTTTATGATTTCCCTCACTTTATTGAATCCACTCAAAAAAGAATTATGCAATCTAAGAGTGCTCTCATCTAGTTTAAGAAAATTTTCATTTATTTTATTCAATGGGTTTATGATTCTTTGACTAAGGTTTTTAACTTCTTGATTAAGAAAATTTAAATTATTAAAAAAAACCTTATTTAAAAATTTTTCATAATTTTCTAAAGAATTAGAAATTTGAAATATTTCTGAAGAAATAATTTCCGCTGCACCGGATGGAGTTGGTGCTCTTAAGTCACAAACAAAATCACATATTGTAAAATCTGTCTCATGACCAATTGCACTTATAGTTGGAATATTTAGTTTAGATATTGCTAAAGCAATTTTTTCTGAATTAAAAACCCACAGATCTTCAATCGATCCTCCACCTCTGGCAAATACAAGCAAATCATATTTATATTGTGGTTGAATTTCATTTATCAGATTTAAGTTGTTGAGGATACTCTGTTCTGCTTCCTCTCCTTGAACAAGAGATGAGAATAAATTGACCTCAATACTCGGGGCTCTTCTATTTAAGACATTCTTAATATCTTGAAGCACCGCTCCTTTTTCAGATGTAATCAATGCAATTTTTTGAGGATAGCTAGGTATTTCTAATTTGTTGCTTTCATCAAATAATCCTTGATTGTTCAGTCTAGTTTTAAGTTTTTCATATTCTTCATAAAGCTTTCCAATCCCATCTTTTTCCAGTGATTCAACTTGAAACTGATAATTTCCTCTTGCCAAGTACATTGAAGCACTGCCTAAAGCAATAAATTCATCTCCTTCCTTGGGGATAAAATTTAATAATGAATTTTTGAACTTAAACATAACGCATTGAATTTGAGATTCCTCATCTTTAAGAGTGAAATACCAATGCCCAGATGGATAAGATTTAAAATTTGATATCTCACCTTTAATCCAGATATCTGAAAATGAATTTTCTAAAGTTTTTTTTGCTGAATTATTTAATTCGCTAACTGTGAAGATGTATCTATTGTCCTTTTGATCATTCCAGTTCATTAGTGCAGTATAGCTAATCTTGAATAAATGCTTAAAGATGAGTGTTCAAAATAAATATCCTTTTTACCTTTCCACGGTAATCGGTGCGATATTAATTGGATTAGCTCCAATACTTATGCGTTACAGTGAAGTTTCTCCCTCGATGACAGGGTTTTATCGTTTCTTTTTTGCTTTCTTAATTTTACTGATTTACGGAGCTATTAAAGGCAAGAAATTTTTCGTAAATACAAATCTTTATATTCTTGCATTGCCTGGAATATTTTTTGGTGCAGACATTGCACTATGGCATACGGCAATCATGATCACTCCTGTAACTAATGCGGCTTTGTTAGTTAACACTGCGCCAATATACGTCGGAATCATATCCTTTTTATTTTTTAAGGAAAGAATTAGTAAATTGTTTCTAATCTCCTTAATTCTTTCTTTTATAGGCGTCAGCTTAATTATTCTTAACCTTCAAAATTTTGATGTTTTTTTAGGCAAAAACCTTAGAGGGGACTTACTTTCTTTGCTGGCTGCAATTTTTTATGCAGGATATTTGGTATCTGTGAGAAGACTATCAAGCAATTTAGATACATTTCAGCTCATGCTTTACTCAGCTTTGTTTGGTTGCATTCCTCTTTTAGCTCTTGGTTTTTTTGAGACCGGTATAAAGTTCCCAATTTCTCTTCAGGGAGCAGGGAATCTTTTATTACAGTCCACGCTGGTTCAAATCATTGGACAAGGATTAGTCATTTATGGCTTATCTCAGATAAGCGCGCAATTCACATCTCTCATTTTGCTTTTACAAGTTTTAACGGCAGCAATATTGAGTATGTTTCTCTTTAATGAACTGCTCTTATTTCAACAGATCTTAGGTGGTATTATTTTGATTATAGGAATTTATATTGCGGGTTTAAACGAGAGAAAGAGTAATCATGACAAAAAATGAAGTAATAAAAATTGCAAATTGCAGCGGTTTCTATGGAGATAAACTCTCTGCTGCTAAGGATATGGTTGATGGAGGTCCGATAGATGTTCTAACTGGAGATTACTTGGCTGAATTAACTATGACCATTCTTTATAACCAAAAGCTTAAAAGAGGTGAAGATCATGGTTATGTGGGAACCTTTTTAAAACAATTTAAGGATGTAGCCGAAAAATGTCAGCAAGAAGGAATAAAAATTGTTACCAATGCAGGGGGATTAAACCCAAAAGGCATGGCTTCAATGATTGAAGACATTGTTTCAGAACTCAACTTAGAGTTAAAAGTAGCTTATATCGATGGTGATGACCTCATGCCTGAATTATCAAAATTAAATGAATCAGGAGAGGAAATAAAAAATATTGATACGAATGTATCTCTTTTTGATTATGATAAAAAAGCTGTAACTGCAAATGCTTACTTTGGCGCTTGGGGTATTAAAGAAGCGCTGGACTCAGGAGCAGATGTGGTTATTTGTCCAAGAGTCACAGATGCTGCAGTAGTAATTGGTCCTGCTGCCTGGAAGTTCAATTGGCAAAGAAATGACTACGATAAATTAGCTGGTGCTCTTGCAGCTGGCCACCTAATTGAATGTGGAGCGCAAGTTACCGGAGGTAATTATTCATTCTTTAGAGAAGTGCCTTCATTCAGTAACGTTGGTTATCCCATTGCAGAAATAGAAGAGGATGGAAATTTTACAATTACTAAACATCCTAATACCGGAGGATTGGTTTCTGTTGGTACTGTAACGGCACAACTTCTATATGAAATAAGCAGTCCCGCTTATATTAATCCTGACGTAATTGCCAATTTTGATACTCTAAAAATCGAACAAGAATCCAACGATAGAGTTTATGTCAGTGGTTGCAAAGGAAGCAGCCCTCCAGACAAACATAAGGTTTGTATTAATTTAGCTGGAGGTTTTAGAAACGGAATTGAACTTTTATTAACAGGTTTAGATATAGAAGAAAAAGCAGATTTGATTACTGATTCAATTTTCGAAAATGTAGGCGGAAGAGAACAATTTGATAAGGTAGACGTTCAACTCCACAGAACCGATAAAATTAATCCAAACAGTAATGAGGAGGCCCAAGCATTCTTAAGAATTGATGTAATGTCTAAGGATGCTGATAAAGTTGGCAGATTATTCAATGCAAAAATTGTAGAACTAGCTTTAGCTAATTTTCCTGGTTGGACAGGAAGAAGCGGGGTAGTACCTAGCGGACCTTTCATAGAATATTGGCCAGCTTTAGTCGACAGCAAATTTGTTAGGGAACAAGTTCATTTTCTAGGAGAGACGAAAGAAGTGGTTCCAACAAGCCAGCTTGATTACGAAGAGATTCTCTATCAAAAAGAACCTTACTCTAATCCAGAAGTTGATAAAACAATTCTGGAAGAAGTTCCATTTGGCAATCTTTACGGAACACGTTCAGGCGACAAGGGTGGATGTGCGAATGTTGGAGTTTGGGCAAAAAATAAAGACAGTTATGCTTTCCTGTATGACTTTTTAACTGTAGACAAATTTAAGGAATTATTGCCTGATCTAAGTAACTTTGAAATTGAAAGGTATGAATTACCAAACATTCTTTCACTAAATTTCTATGTCCGTGGAATTCTTCAAGATGGAGTTTCTTCTTCGACTAGAATGGATCCTCAAGCTAAATCACTCGGGGAATATTTAAGGGCAAAAATAATTCAAGCACCCAAACAACTTTTATAGGAAAAAATATGACAGATAAATTATCTTTAGAGGGCTTAAATTTTCAAGCAACAAAGTTAAACATTGCCAACAATGTTTTAACTCTTACCCTAAATAGACCAGAGAAAAAGAACGCATTAAACAACGTCATGATGAATGAAATTAATTATGCTCTAGCTTACGCAAAACAAGAGAGAAGCATCAGGGTAGTTATCATCGCTGCCGAAGGTGACGTTTTTTGTGCTGGAGCAGATTTAAATAGAAAACAAGAAGAATCAAATGTTCCGAGGATAGAAGGCTCTGATGACATAAGTATGTCCATAAGGCATTTATATAAACCCGTAATTTGCAAAATTCAGGGTTCTGTCCATGCCGGCGCATTATTGATGGTTACAAATTGCACTCATGCTATTGCAGTGGAAAATGCAAAATTTTCAGCGCCAGAAATACTCAGAGGAGTTTGGCCGCATATGGTAATGGCAGGCCTATTTAGAGTAATGCCTAAAAGAGCTGGATTAGATTTCTGCATGAGAGGCCAAGCGATTGATGCAAAAAAAGCAGAGGAGTGGGGTTTAATAAATGAATCTGTACCCAACGATCAGTTAGATGAAAGGGTAGATAGCCTTGCAAGTGACCTTGCTAACCTTGCTCCGGGTACCATGCAATTTGGACTGGAAGCCTATGTCAATCAGGATGGAATGAATTTTGATGAAGCTTTACCTTATTTAGGTAAAAAAAGTGCGGAAACCTTTGCGGGTCCAGATGCTCAAGAGGGCATTTCAGCTTTTTTGGAAAAAAGAGAACCAAAGTGGGATTAATCTTCTAAAATCACCAAAGTTGAGCCGCTCTCAACCTGATCTCCAACAGCAATCAATACTTCTTTAACGTTTCCATCACTTGGAGCGGTTACCTTATGCTCCATTTTCATAGCTTCTAGAATCACTAAAGTTTGGCCAGACTTAACAGACTCATTTTTTTTGACAGGTACATCAACCACTTTTCCAGGCATAGGAGCAGTTAAGCCGCCGGCTATTTCGTTTATCGAGCTGGATTCAAACCTTTCTTTCATCTCAAACAGTAAGTCTCCCTTAATGGTTTGAATAAGAAACTTTCCTTCATGATATGTAATTTTTGAAATGATCCTTTTTCCATCAATTTCAATATCTATTGATTCATCATCAAATTCATAAATTCTTACTAAAGCATCATCTGAAAGACAAAAGTCTCCACCTCTCTTTGACTTGTATTTGACCTCAATAACATCATCACCAAAAATTAAATCTACTTTTTGATATGGAAGTCTTGCGTTATGCCAACCAGATTGAATGTTAGAAAGAACACTAGCATTTTCTCTGTTTTTAGCTTGATTCCAAATAGCTACCGCTACAGCATGATCAAAAATTTCTTTTTCTGATAAATCAATTTCTGTGTTGAGATTTACTCTCTCAACAAAGTCGGTTGTTGTTTTTCCTTTGAGAAAATCTTCAGACCTTAAGATTGAAATAAGATAATCACGGTTTGTCCTCATGCCACCAAAATGACTTCTTTCAAGAGCCAAGGCTAGCTTTTGAGCAGCTTCCTCTCTAGTTTCAGCATATGAAATAACCTTTCCAAGCATAGGATCAAAATTTGAGGACACAACAGTTCCTTTTTCAATCCCTACATCCCAGCGTACAGAAGGGTTATCACATGGATCAAAGGCAATTATATCTCCAGTGACTGGGAGAAATTCATTTGCAGGATCTTCGGCATACAGCCTAACTTCGATTGATGAACCTATCAATTCAACGTCATCTTGAACAAACTCTAATTCATTGCCTTGAGCAATCTTTATTTGTTCTTTCACAAGATCTAGACCAGTTACCTCTTCTGTTACCGGATGTTCTACTTGGAGTCTCGTGTTTACTTCTAAAAAAAAGAATTCTTTCGTTTTATCATCAAATAAAAATTCAACTGTTCCTGCAGATTCATATTTAAGTGCAGAAGCAAGCTGAACGGCTGCAGATCCAATTTTGTCCCTGAGCTCTTGATCAATAACTGTGGAAGGAGATTCTTCAACAATTTTTTGATGCCTTCTTTGAATTGAGCACTCTCTTTCTCCTAAGTGAACAACGTTTCCAAAAGAATCACCTAAAATTTGAATCTCTATGTGACGAGATTTTTCTACATATCTTTCTAAAAAAACTCTTTTATCGCCAAAACCGCTCTCGGCTTCACGCTCTGCAGCTGATATGCTCTCTTTTAATTTTTTGGGATCTTCAACAATTCTCATCCCCTTACCACCGCCTCCAGCAGAAGCTTTAACAAGAATTGGATATCCAATTTTTTTTGCATCTTTGGCGTCAGAAGTCATAGGAAGAGTCGGAACACCAGCCTTTTCAGCTAGTTTCTTAGAGGTAATTTTATCTCCCATTTTTTTAATGACATTCCCGCTTGGTCCTATCCAAATAATCCCTGCTTTTTTCACAGAGTTTGCAAACCCAGCATTTTCAGATAAAAAGCCATATCCCGGATGAATTGCATGAGAACCTGAATTTTTTGCAATAGAAATTATTTCTTTCGCATCCAAATAACTGCCTTCCAATTTATAAGCTTCATCAGCCTCCTTAACATAAGGAGAATTAGCATCATCTTGCGTATAAATAGCAACACATGAGATTCCCATATCTTTAGCGCTGCTGATCACTCTACTTGCAATTTCGCCTCTATTTGCAATTAGTAATTTTTTAATGATCATAGTCTGAACACTCCAAATCCATCTGATCCCTTAACTTCTTTATTGTTTACAACAGAAAGGCAAATACCAAGAACTGTCCTGGTATCTCTTGGATCAATAATCCCATCATCGGAAATTGCACTTGTGGCTATTAAAGCTTCAGAACCTTTGTCATGAGAAATTTTTTGACCTTCTACAATTCTTGCATCTTCTTTTTCGTCGAAGGGGAGACCATCACGCATAGCTTTTGCTCTTCTTACCATCGACATAACTCCAGCTATTTGTTCTCCTCCCATTACGGCAATCTTTGCTGTTGGCCATAAAAAGGTAAAAGCATTACCAAATTCTCTTCCAGACATGGCATATGTACCGGCACCGTATGAATTTCCAAGAATAACTGTCAAATGAGGAACCTCAGAATTTGAAACTGCATTTAGCATTTGTGCCCCTTTTTTAATCGATCCATTCTGCTCAAATTCTTTTCCAATATTAAATCCTGTAATATTTTGTAAAAAAACAAGAGGGATACTTATCTGATTGCATAGTTGAATAAAGTGGGCTGCCTTTTGAGATGAATCTGGAAATAAGGAACCATTATTTCCCAAAACTCCAACTGTGTGCCCATGAATTTTCATGAAACCGCATATAATTGTTGGACCAAAGAGGGGTTTGAATTCTTCAAACCTTGAACCATCTGCAATTCTTGAAATTACTTCACGAACATCAAAAGGTCTTTTCAAGCTTGGATTCACAATACCTAATAAATCTTCTTGATCATTAATTGGCTCTTCATAGATAGAATCGGGAGAATTACCTTCTTTTGACCAATCAAGATGAGACATAACTTCTCTTCCAATTCTTATTGCATCCATTTCGTCTTCCGCAAAATAGTCCGCTAAACCAGATTTTTCAGCATGCATCTTTGCTCCACCTAGACTCTCGGCATCAGATTCTTCACCTGTTGCCATTTTAACTAATGGCGGACCACCCAAAAATACTTGAGACTGTTCTTTAACAAAAATATTGTAATCTGACATTCCCGGCTGATAAGCACCCCCTGCAGTGGAAGATCCAAAAGTAATTGTTACAGTTGGAATACCAAGCTTTGATAGTTCGGTTATCTCATAGAACTGCCTCCCTGACTCAGCAAAATGACCAACATTTAAAGCAACTGAAGAGCGGTTTCCTCTAGGTCTCAAATCTCCCCCAGCTGATTCAACAAATTGTACAAAAGGAATGCGACAGTCTCTGGCAATTTGCATTGCTCTCATCCATTTTTTTACTGAGAACGCTTGCATTGCCCCAGCCAAAACCGTTGGATCATTAGCAAAAATAATACATTCAACACCGGCAGAAACTCCTATGCCGGCTACGCAACCTCCACCTACTGGATAGTCTGACTTATAACCGGCTAGCGGGCTAATTTCTAAAAATGGACTATCAGGATCTAAAAAATTAAAAATTCTCTCTCTTACAGGAAGCTTTCCTCTAGCAGCAAGTCTTTCATGATGCCTCGGACCACCGCCAGCTTCAGCTTCATCGAGCAGTTCATCAATCTCATCGAGCTTTCCGAGCATAGATTTTTTATTTGAAATGAATTCATCATCGTTTAGGTTTAAACGAGTTTTTAATGGTTGTGCTTCTAACATGATTTTTTAAAGAAATATTAAATAAAATATGCCTCAATATTTCTAGAAAGTCTATTTTGTTGGTAGCTTGAACAAAGAGATGACTTGGATAAAGTTGAATACTATAATTCCGAATTCTCTGGGCGATTAACTCAATTGGTAGAGTGCCACCCTTACAAGGTGGAAGTTACAGGTTCAAGTCCTGTATCGCCCACCAGCGATGGTTAAATCCTTAGTTTAAAACTCAATTGCGCATTCTTTTTAGGTGCAATGAATGCATTTTCTACAGAAAATATAAGCTCAATATTTTTCAACGCTTCTATAGTTTTAATTTCAATAATTTTCTTGCTATGAGGATCAATTTCAAAAAAATTAGTATTTTGAGACAAAGTATATTTTGAGAAATTTCTCAACATCATTGTTGCATCAGATTTATTCTCAATTAAAACTTCTAATATTGTTGTTCCTTCCTGGTATCCCAAGCTTTTCATGGATAGGCTGCTACTTAAAAGAGGTAATAAATTATTTTCTAAACCAATTAAATTATTCTTAAACCATACAATAGTTCTCCCTTCAAATAATGCTTGCTTAATTGAATTTTCAGATTTTCCTTTTGAAAGGATCAATGTGACTGGACGATGTTTACCTTTATAAAATGAATAGTCCCAATCAATTAAATTATGAACATCTGAAGTTCCTATGATTGTTAAATCGTTATCTATAGCTATTTGAAAAGCCTCATCTGAATAATTTATTCCATTTGCAATTTCTATTCCATGCAGCTTATTTTCTTGAATAAGTTTTTTATGAAAATCAGTAAGAACAGAAATACCTTGAGGGGACTGCGGAGTCCACCAAGAATGATTCCAAAAAATAAAACCTTCCTGAGCGTGTGCTGCATCCACAGCTTTCTCTACTGGCCAAACAGAAGTCAAAGCATAATAGTCTCTGATGGTTTTATTTTCTTCCCATGATGCAGCTTCAGGATATTGCTTTAGAAGTTCTTGTGCCATCGGAATATTAGATTCATCATCATTGAATAATAAATTTGCATCTTTGATGAAAATTGCGTTCATATGACCTGCTGGCGGTATTCTTGTAATTTCAGCTCCATTAATTACTAATAAATCCTCATTATTTTTATTAGCTGACAGAGCCTCTTCGTAAGCATCATTTCTATTCTTATTTGGTAAAAATTCAATGTGAGGTTGATATTCAAGGTGCTCAGTTATTGCTAAAACATCTAAGCCATCTCTCAATGCTTCTTCTACCCTAATATTTGGCCACACATGCCCATCAGAAAAGACTGAATGAGTATGCAAATCAGAAACGATAACAAGATATTCTTTTGTGTTTGGAAATGAAATTTTCCTATCTTCATTAATATCTTTATCCAGAGATAAAGAACCTGCTTCTCCATCACCAAAAGAGTAAAAACTTAAAATGAGAAAATTTATGAGTATTTTTTTCATATCCTATTTCGAATAAAGCATAAAAACTATTGATTAGTTTATGTGATTTTTTTTCTTCAAGGTATGTATAATTGCAACCTCAAATGGACCGGTAGTTCAGTTCTGGTTAGAACGCCGCCCTGTCACGGCGGAGGTCGCGGGTTCGAGTCCCGTCCGGTCCGCCATTTTAAAAAGGTTCTAAATTATGAAAATTGAAGATATTTTTTCGGTGAAAGACAAAGTAGCTCTTGTCACAGGTGGATCAAGAGGAGTTGGAGAAATGATTGCTTCAGCTTACTTGGCAAACGGAGCGAAAGTTTACATCACCGCCAGAAAAGCAGAAGCATGTAACGACAAAGCCAACGAACTTAGTGAGAGATATAACGCAGAGTGCATTTCAATTCCCAATAATGCCTCAACTCTTGATGGGATAGAAGAGTTGTATAACGAAATTTCTCAAAAAGAATCTAAAATTGATATTTTGGTTAATAATGCTGGTGCGGCATGGGGAGAGCCGATTGAAGAATTCTCAGAACTTGGTTGGGATAAGGTAATGGACTTAAACGTCAAAAGTATGTTTTTTGTTACGCAGAAATTTTTACCTTTATTAAAGAAAGGATCTACCAAAGAAAATCCAGCCAGAGTGATTAATATCGGTTCGATTGATGGTATTAATACACCGGCTTTTGAAAACTATGTTTACAGTGCATCTAAAGCGGCAGTTCATCATTTGACTAGACACCTATCCTCAAGATTGGTGCAAGATAATATTTTAGTAAATGCTATTGCTCCTGGCCCATTTCCAAGCAACATGCTGGGTTCTGCTGTGGCTCATAATTATGATCCTTTAGTTGAAAGAAACCCTATGAAAAGAATAGGCACTGCTGAGGACGTTGGAGGTCTTGCAATCTTTTTATCTTCACGCGCTGGAAATTTCACTGTTGGTGAGACCATTATTTGCGATGGAGGTTTAACTGCTTCATCAGGTCACGACCTTACATCTGAATGAAAAAAACCCCGCATTATGCGGGGTTTTTCAAGAGAAAGTATCTCAACTAATCTCTTACTAGAGGCGGGACGTACCGGCCTCTAGCCGGAATACGGGTCAACCCGTTGTCAAGAGGCACCCCCTGATATTCCTGCTAAATCGTTAATATTAATATGGACCACCTCCTGTACAGGGTAAATTGTTTGAAAGCAGTTCTAGAGAATCCCTGATATTTTTTCACTAGCTGCGACACCTGATTTAATTTTAATACTTGATTGTGTTGAGAACAATTAAATACTACACAAATAACTGAAAAGAATTTGGAAATAAATAATTCAAAGCTAGTAGGAGCAAGCCACAGATTATATTTAAGAAAATACCCGCTCTAACCATACGGTTTATCGGAATATAACCCGATGCGTAAACAATAGAATTTGGAGGAGTTGCTACCGGAAGCATGAACGCACAACTAGCTGCGATCGTAAGAGGAACTATGAGCAGCATGGGATTGACTCCAATGTTTATACCAATCCCTGCAATGATGGGAATAAATGTAATGGTTGTTGTTAAATTACTGGTCAATTCTGTTAATGCGATGACCATTGCTATTACGATGAACAATACCAAAATAAGGCTGGCTTCGTTTGGCACTAAGTTAGCAAGCCAAATGGCTAGGCCACTATCATTGACGACATAAGCAAGAGTCATTCCGCCACCGAATAAAAAAATTAAACCCCAAGGAAATTTATTTTGGATATCTTCCCAGTCCAGTAAGCGTTTTTGATTTGACGTCAAAAAGAAAAGACTCAAACCACCCATCATCGATATAACCGCATCCTCTAGTAAAAATAGAAAAGGAAGGTCATCAATTATTTTTCGAAACACCCATCCCAAAGCAGTAAACAAAAATACAAGAGAAACTATCTTTTCCTCTCGGCTCATAACACCTAATTCTTCTTTAATTTCAAAAAGAATTTTTTCAGCACTGCCGGTATCAGAAAAATTAATTGGAAATAAGAATTTTGTTAGAACCAACCAAATGATTGGTAAAGAGATAATTGAAAAAGGTGCTGCAATTGAAAACCAATCTATAAAACCTATATCTAAATTATAGTTTTCAAATGCATATTGAATTAAGACACCGTTGGGTGCGGTTCCAATAGGTGTAGTTATTCCACCTAAAGATGAAGAATATGCAATTCCCAGAAGTAAGCAGACTTGAAAATTTAGTTTTTGATCCTCGGATAAATTTTTGATGGAATCGTTGATTGCTTGAATGATAGAGATACCGATTGGAAGAAGCATAATGGTTGTAGAGGTATTCATAATCCACATGCTCAAAATAAAACTAGCTATCATGAAGCCTGCAATTAATCTCTCACTTTTGAATCCAGTAATAGATAAAACAATCAAAGCTATTCGCTTGTGTAAGTTCCATTTTTGCATGGCAATAGCAATCATGAATCCTCCAGCAAACAAAAATTGAACTTTGTTCATATACTCTTTGGAAAGCACTCCAATTTCTTCTACACCTAAAAGAGGGAAGGCGATAATGGGGATAAGCGCTGTTGCAGGAAGGGGTAATGCTTCTGTTGCCCACCAAATACCCATCAAAATAAAAACAGCTGCAGTTATCTGACCTCTTTGAGATAAATCATCCGGATTAAAAAAGATTAAGATTGTTATAAATAAAAGAATCCCCGACCAAAATCCTATTTTTTTTGAATCCATTTATTTAATGAGTAATCTTTAAATTTGAAAAGGTTTTCGAAATATCATCATGAATTAAAACATCTGCAAAATGATCGAATTGCGTTTCTTCATTGTTGACAATCAATAGCTTGGCGTCATTTTCTTTTGCGATTAAAGGAAAATTTGCTGCAGGAAAAACCGACAAGGATGATCCAGCAACAATAAAAACATCAGCTTTTAATGTTTCTTCATGTGCAATAATCATTTTATCTTCAGGCATTGGTTGGCCAAAAGATATCGTTGCTGTTTTTATCCATCCGTTACAAGAATCACATTTAGGTGGCTTATTGGTAGATTTAAACTCTTCATGAATGAAAGAAAGTTCAAATCTTTTTTTGCAATCCAAGCAAACTGCAAAAGTTGCATTACCATGAAGTTCTGTGACAGAAGCATCATCGAGCCCAGATTTTTGATGAAGATTATCTACGTTCTGTGTAATGCAATGCCCGGCTTTTTTTGAATTAATTATCTCAGAGATTATTGTATGTCCCTCATTGGGAATTTTTTCTTGAAAATTTGATTTAAATTCCACGCTTTGGGTCCAATATTTCATTCTCATTGATTCTTGACTCATAAAATCCTGAAACATAATGGGAGTATTTGTTTTCCAAAAACCTTTTGGTCCCCGAAAATCTGGTATTCCTGAATTAGTGCTTATACCTGCACCAGTAAAAAAAACTGGATAATTTGAGTGTAGAATGTGATCAGTAAATTGCTCAATTGCAGTCATCCTATAATTATAACTGAGCTGATCAACCTACATGGCAAAATATGTTTTATCTTTAGACGGTGGAGGAGTTAGAGGGCTAGCAACTTCTGTATATTTATTTGAGCTAGAAAAGCGATTAAAGAAACCTCTCTCGTCTAAGTTTGATTTAGTTGTTGGAACATCAACGGGCGGAATAATTGCCCTGGTAATTTCAGTTTTAGAAATTGAAGGCCCCCGACTTTTAGAAATCTATTCAGAGGCAAACTTAAAAAAAATATTTTCACGATCCTTTTCAAGTTTCTTCAGAACCAAATACAGCGGCGATAGAAAGATGGAAGTACTTCATGAGTATTTTGGAAATTTGAAGATGTTAAATGCAGATTTACCTTGTTCAATTCTTGCACATAATTTGGATACAAGATTTCCAACTATCTTCTCTGAGAGAGAACATCCGGATTTGTTTGTTGCTGATGTTGCGGCTGCTACATCTGCAGCGCCAACATATTTTCCCGCAGTTGAAATTGAATCAAATTGGTATGTGGATGGTGCGGTTTCAACTAATAATCCTGCTTTAATAGCTTATTCTGAAGGAAAAAAATTATTTCCAGGAGAAGAAATAAAAGTCTTTAGTGTTGGTACTGGGTTTAATAATAATTTTGTTGAGGGTTCTAAAACAAAATATTGGGGATCTCTATCTTGGCTGAGAGGAGGAATCATTCCAATGCTTTTAGAATCAAATCTTGAACATCAATTAGCTCAGGAAATTATTGGTCAAAATTATTTTCGAGTTGACTCTAATCTGAATGAAGTTGCCTCTAAAATAGATATCAAAACAATGAGTAATTTGGAATTAATGAGAGAAATGGGTCTTAAATGGTGGGAAAAATTTGAAAACTCTTCTCTGAAATTTTTAGATGAAACTTAAAAATAATAAAATTGGAATTTTAGGATCTGGCTCTTGGGGAACAGTTCTCGCTGATATCGCAGCAAATAATGGATATGAAGTGTCAATCTGGTCACGTAACTCAAGCACCATTAATGAAATAAATAAAAATCATACAAATAAAAAATATTCTGGTAACAAGAAATTACATAAAAATATAAATGCTACTTCAAATCAAAAAGACGTATTGAATCTAAGCCATGTAATAGTTTGCATACCGTCATCATCTGTAAGGAGTTTTTTCAGAAAAAATAAAAAACACATAGTGCCAGAGACTTCCTTTCTAATAGCCTCAAAAGGTCTGGAAAAGAAAACTTTTTACACAATGAGTGAAATTCTCAAGGAAGAACTCATGATGGAATCAAACATAAGTGTTTTATCTGGCCCTAATTTAGCCTCCGAAATCATCGAGGGCATGGCAGCAGCTTGTGTGATTGCTGCTAAAAACAAAAAAACAGGGAAAGATTTTTTAAACATTTTTGATAGCCAAAGTTTTAAAGTTTTTCTAAACAATGATGTTAAAGGTGTTGAACTTGCTGGGGCTCTAAAAAATATTTATGCAATCGTTTCTGGATTATCCGATGGATTAGGAAACAAAAAAAATACAAAAGCAATGATTTTGACAAGAAGTCTGGTAGAAATGTCTCATCTTTTTGAGGCTT
>Ga0207993_1000106_pt1 | contig 33578 bp, 26 predicted proteins | sample ETN01SmetaG_2_FD_185791 | JGI IMG/M metagenome (GOLD analysis project Ga0207993, IMG submission 185791) | Marine microbial and viral communities from oxygen minimum zone, Eastern Pacific Ocean - ETNP2014F12-01SV265 (SPAdes) (version 2) | ecosystem: Environmental > Aquatic > Marine > Oceanic ...
TCCTAATTTAATAATTGGCGGAGATTATAATATTTGTCATAAAGCTATTGATATTCATGATTCGTCACCAAGAATGGAAAAGGTTTCAGGATTCCTTCCAGAGGAAAGAGCTTGGCTTGATAAATTTATAAAATCAGGATTTATAGACTCATTTAGATATTACAATAAAATACCAAACAAATATTCTTGGTGGAGTTATAGAGCAAACTCAAGGAATAATAATAAAGGATGGAGGATTGATTATTTGTTGGTATCAGAAGCATTACGTAATAATTTAATAGGATCATATATTTTGGATGATATAGTTCACTCTGATCACTGTCCAATCGGTATAAATATTGAAATTTAATGGAATATAATTATCTACCCTCAACAAAAATAAAGGTTAGTAAAATATGTCTTGGTACAATGACATGGGGTCGGCAAAATACTGTTAAGGAGGCATTTGATCAAATGAATTATAGTATTGAAAATGGTGTGAATTTTTTCGATACAGCCGAACTATACCCAGTTCCAGCAACACCCGACAAATATGCTGAAACTGAAAAAATTATAGGAAATTGGTTTAATGAGTTTAAAAAAAGAGATAAAATAATTTTAGCAACTAAAATTGCAGGTCCAGGTGCTTATACGGCACATATTAGAAAGACAGGATTTAAAGGCAATTCAATTGAAGAGGCAGTTAATGGCAGTTTAAAAAGATTAAAGACAGATTATATAGATTTATATCAGTTACATTGGCCAGAAAGAATTACAAATACTTTTGGTAACAGAAGTTTTCAATATATAAAAGATTCATGGGAAGATAATTTTAAAGAAATTTTAGAAAAGCTGGAGCAAATAATTAAATCTGGTAAAATAAGACATATTGGCTTATCAAACGAAAATCCATGGGGTATCATGAAGTTTATCGAGTATTCCAAAAAAGGTTTACCAAAGATGATTACAATTCAGAATCCATATTCATTATTAAATAGATTGTTTGAAATTGGTAGTTCTGAAATTTGTAAATATGAAAATGTAGGACTACTTGCTTATTCACCACTAGCTTTTGGTGTTTTAACTGGAAAATACTTTAATAATGAAATTCCTAAGAACAGTAGATTGGATTTATTTCCAACACTTAAAAGATACAATGGAAAAAGATCGATGGATGCTGCACTCTCATACAAGAGAATAGCAGATAAATATGGTTTGTCATTGACCGATTTAGCTCTCTCTTTCGTAAACGATAGACCTTTTGTTACAAGTAATATAATTGGTGCAACTACTTTAAATCAATTAAAAGAAAATATTAAAAGTATCAATGTTAAACTATCTGATGAAATAATTAGTGAAATTAACCTAGTTCAGGAAAGCATACCTAATCCTGCTCCTTAAATACTTCTTTAACAACATCACTTAACTTGGAAAATTTTAATATTTCAATTTGATTTGTTTTATTTTGTGTTTTTGAATTCGATGAAATTATAATTTTATTGTATCCTAATCTTTCTGCTTCAGATATTCTTATATCAATATTTTTTACATTTCTTAATTCACCTGACAGTCCAACTTCAGCACAAAAACAAAGTCCATTTTCAATACTTAGGTTAGTATTTGATGATAGTATGGAAAAAATAACTGCAAGATCTAAAGCTGGATCGTCAATCTTTATCCCACCAGTTATATTTATAAAGATATCTTTTACTCCAATTTTAAAACCAGCCTTTTTTTCTAAGACTGCTAACAACATATTTAATCTTTTTGAGTTAAAACCATTGGATATTCTTTGCGGAGTACCGTAAACTGCAGAACTAACAAGAGCTTGAATTTCAATCATTATAGATCTATTACCATCTAGTGTTATTCCAATACAATTACCGCTTAATTGATTTTCTCTATTTGAAGTGAAAAGTTCGCTTGGATTTTTAACAATGTTTAATCCACTATTTAGCATTTCATATATACCGATTTCTGAAGTTGATCCAAATCTGTTCTTTTTTGACCTTAGAATTCGATATAAATTATTTTTATCACCCTCAAAGTTTAATACAACATCAACCATATGTTCTAAAACTTTAGGTCCAGCTATATTACCATCTTTAGTAATGTGTCCAATTACAATAATTGGAATACCTGTTTGTTTTGCGACTTTAATTAAGGTAGAGGTACATTCTTTAATTTGCGGTGTGCTACCTTGTATATTTTCAATACCGTCTGTTTGAATTGTTTGAATAGAATCAATTACGATTAAATCAGGCATTAATGCCTCAATAGATTTTAATATTAATTCTAAGTTTGTTTCAGTTAAAATATAGCATTCATTTTGATTCTTAGAAATTCTGTTAGCTCTTAATTTAATTTGTTGTTGACTTTCTTCACCAGAGATATATAAAACTTTTCTTTTGATGGAAATTGATATTTGAAGTATTAGTGTTGATTTTCCAATACCAGGTTCACCTGAAATTAAAATCACAGATCCAGGAACTATACCACCGCCAAGAACTCTATTAAGCTCATTATCACCTATTTTTATTCTTTCAGTTGTTTCAGCATCAATTTCTTTTATTTCTTTAAGTTTTGATTTATTTAGTATAATGTTGGGTTCGCTTTTCTTTTTGGATTGTATTATTTCCTCGTCTACTGTATTCCATTCCCCACATTGACTGCACTGGCCCATCCATTTCGGATATTTTGCCCCACAATTATTACAAGAATAAATTTTTTTGGTACTTGCCATTAGTCCCTAAACTAATGTATTTTTTTTATTAGGAAAAATAATTGAAGGTTTAAAAATTTTGGCTTTTTTTAGGGACATAGTAGCATAGCTAATTATAATTATTGTATGACCCTTGCTTACCTTCTTAGCAGCTGGCCCATTAATTTCTATTTGTCCAGAATTTCTTTTACCCTTAATTACGTATGTTTCAAGTCTTTCACCGTTATTAGCATTTAGTACTTGAACTTTTTCTCCTGCGACTATATTAACAGCTTCCATGAGTTTTTCATCGATTGTTACGCTACCTATATAATTTACATTTGCTTCAGTCACTGTAACGTTATGTATTTTTGATTTTAAAACTTCAATTTTCATAATATTAATCTAAAAGAAGATTATCAATTAATCTTACACCTTCTACTTTAACGCAGATAAATCCTCTAAATCTTCCCTCATCATTAGACTTACCAAAAGGCTCTAAAGTGATTTCATCTCTAATTTCAAAATATTCAAGATTAAACTCATTGATTTTTTCAATTTTACTTTTGATTTTATTTAATAAATCTGCATAATCAATTTTTAAATAATTTTCCTTAGCAAATAATAAGCAGCCAAAAATTATTCCACAATTTTTATAGGAATTTACTGATAACAATTTATTCCTAGAGCTTAATGCTAACCCATTTTCATTTCTTACAGTTGGGCATATAACTAAACTAATATTTGGAAAGAAGCTATCAATTAAATTTCTAATCACCAGTGTTTGCTGAAAGTCTTTCTCTCCAAAAAATACAACTTGAGGAAGAAATATATTAAACAGTTTATTAATAATTGTTGCCACACCATCAAAATGACCAGGCCTAGATTTAGCTTCCAGTACTTTATTTACAAACCCAAGTTCAAATTCATCTACAGTAATATCATCTTGATAAATTTCATTTACACTTTCAGGTATAAATAAATTAATTTTACTTGAGATTGAATTAATTGTATTAATATCATTTTCAAAATCTTTTGGATAACACTCAAAGTCCTTAGGATCATTAAATTGAGTAGGATTTATAAAAATTGTAACCCAAACTTCATCACAGGATTTCAATGCCGTTTTTATTAGTGATAGATGCCCTTCATGTAATGAACCCATAGTTGGCACTAGTCCTATTTTTTTTTCTTCTTTTTTGCTTGATTTGAGAGTATTATTTAAATCAATTATATTCTTGACTATTTGCATTTAAGAAAATTTTAACAGCAGGCAAACATAACACTTTAGATTTAATCTTATATAATTTTTGTAATTTTGTACACCTTATTATAAGAAGGATTTATGAAAGGAAAAAAGATTTTATATATTTCCTCAGAGGTTATACCTTACATGCCTCAAACTGAAATAGCAACAATGACTTACAGTTTGCCTAAAATTGTCAATGAAAATGGTGGACAAACTAGAATCTTTATCCCAAAATATGGTATAATCAATGAAAGAAGACATCAGCTACACGAAGTTATTAGACTTTCTGGAATAAATTTAATAATTGATGACATGGATATGCCACTTATTTTAAAGGTTGCTTCCATTCCAAAAGAAAGAATGCAGGTTTACTTCATAGATAGCGAAGACTATTTCAAGGGTAGACAAGTTGAGTCAGATAAGAATGACAAACTATACAAGGATAATGATGAAAGATCAATTTTTTTTGCTAAAGGTGTTATTGAGACAATTAAAAAATTGAATTGGGCACCTGATCTTATCCATGTTCATGGATGGATTGCATCTCTTCTTCCTTTATATTTAAAAAACTATTACAATGAAGAACCAATGTTTCAAAACACAAAGGTAGTTGTATCGTTATATGAAAATGAGATTAAAGGGAAGCTAGACAAAAAAATAGTTGATAAGATAAAATTTGATGAGATTGAAGATAAGAATCTTACAATTCTTGATAACCCAACTTATGAAAATCTATATAAAATATCACTAGCTCTAGCAGACGGTGTAATATTTACAGCGGATATAAAGAATTCTTTCAATGAAATTTTAAAAAAGACGAAAGTACCTGTTTTGGAATGCTTTTTGAAATCGGATTATGAAGAGGAGTATATGGATTTTTACAATAAATTCTTGGTTAATGAAGACTAATAATTTAATCATTTTTTTATCTTTTTTAATATTCTTTTCTTGTGTAAAAGAGTACAACACTATTGGAACTGATATTCTCAAGTCGGATACCTTTAAAACAGAGGTTGAATATATTGGTGTACAGATCAAACAAAAATTAATTCCACCATTTAAATCAATAGCTCTCCCAATTTACCAGTTAGGTAATATACAGGATGGTGTATTTGGTAATAAAGATGCTTTTTTCGTTACACAGTTAGGATTAGAAGAATTAGACCCAAGGTTTGGAATTACAAGCCAGGAGGCAGAGGAGGCAGGAAGTGATACTAACATTCAAATTATAAAGGAAAATGAACAAGTAGTCGATGCATATTTAGATATACCTTTTTTCAACAATACATTTGATAGTGATGGTGATGGAGTTATTGATGCATATGATGTAGATCCGTTTGATATTTATAGCGATAGTGATGGAGATGGATTAGCGGATGTACTTGAAAGGTCTAATGGTACAGATCCTTTGGATCCAGATACAGATGATGATGGAATCCTAGATAATGTTGATACTGACACAATTAATCCAAATGAAGGAGCAACCGTTTATGACGTCGATTCTTTAATTGGTAATAAGGATGCTTCTTTTAAAATAAAAGTTCAAGAATTAGATTATTATTTAAGTACTTATGACCCATCAAATAATTTTGAAACTTTCTTAAAATATTATTCTGATGATAATATTATTGAGAATTTTAAGGGTAAAGTTTTGTATGATGGAGAAGTAGAGATAAATACCAACGAAGTCGTTATATATAAGGAAGACGATCCTGAAACAGATGATGTTGATGAATCTACTCAAGTTAAAGAAAGGTTAACTCCGAGATTAAGAATCCCGATTGATATTGATTATATGCAATCAAAAATTATTGATATGGAAGGTAATATTGACCTTGTTAATCAAGATAATTTTAGTTTATATTTCAAGGGCATATTTTTAAATGCCTATGATTTTTCTGAACCTCTTATGTTAATTTTGGATTATTCACAGGCTGCAATTAATATAGTTTATGAATATGATGAGTATAATAAAAATGACACACCTGATGATACAAGTGATGATACAATTGATAGAAATGAAAAAACATTTAAATTAAATCTTACTGGTAACCAAATAAATATAATTAAAGACGATCCATATTCATCTCAAATTCAAGATGCCTTATCTAGTAGTTCTGAGGATCTTAAAAGAGTATATTTAAAAGGAGGTGAGGGCATAATGATGGAAATAGATTTATTCAAAGATAGTAATGGAAATGATGTTTTAGAACAAATAAAATCAAACGGATGGCTAATCAATGAAGCAAATTTAACTATGTATGTAGACAAAGAAACTATTTATATCAATGGAGGAATCATTGAGCCATCTAGGCTTTATCTTTATGATATTGAGAGTAAGGCACCAGTCATTGATTATTTTATTGATCAATCTCAAGGGCAAAAGCCAAAAGATCAAAAAGCTGTACATGGCGGAATAATTGAAATTGATGAGGATAGAAAAGGAATCAAATATAAAATTAGAATTTCAGAGCATGTAAAAAATATTATTAGAAATGATTCTCTAAGTAAGAAGTTAGGTTTAGTTGTCTCCTCTGATATAACTAATGCAATAAATACAGAGTTAAAAAATAATAATGACTTAGAGTATATCCCAATATCAACTGTTGTTAACCCTCTAGGTACTGTATTATATGGCCCAAATCCTGAACCAGCTAACAATGATAAAAGATTTAGATTAGAATTATTTTATACTGAAATAAATAATTAAAATTTCAATATTTTTTTTAATAAACTACGTTTCTCTTTTAAGAAAAAAGATAGAGGAATGAGTTCAATAATTTTTGAACTAAAAATAATAAAACAAAGTAGTTTAGCGTATAAACCATCAAAGTGTTTGTTGATATAAATTAAAGAAGATTTAATTACCTCAGCTTTAGAATTAATTTTGGTTTGAAAATCTTTCCTTGAGGATTTACCATGATAATGATAACAATAAAGATCATTAAAAAATAATGTATGAATTTTAAAACTTCTAGCTCTTTTGCAAATGTCCATATCTTCATAGTACATCCAATAGTCTTCATCCCAACCACCAATTTTAATATAATCACTTTGCCTTAACAATAAAAAAGAGCCAGATATCCAATCAGGCGAAAATGAAGTTTTTTGACTTATTTTATTTTTTGAAATGCCAAAAATAAGCCTGTATATAAATCTAATAATTCCATTAATTGAATATAAGTTTAGAAATATACCATATGCATTGGTGTTTTTATTTTTATTATCAAGTTGCTTAATACTAAAAATAGTATTGTTAATATTTTTAACTCTGTTCAATAATATATCAAGACAATCATTTGGAATTTTAGTATCTGGGTTTAAGAATAAAAGCCATTTACCTGTTGCATTCGAAGCACCTATATTACATGCTCTTGAAAACCCATAATTTTTTGGGTTTTCTATCCATTTAACATAGTTATATTTGGATTTATAATTATCAATTTTACCATCATTAGAATTATTATCTAATACAATTATTTCTGGATTTATTTTTTTTTGATTTTGAATACTATCTAAGCATATGCCTAAATGCTCCCAGGATTTATAATTAACAATTATAATCGAAAGAGTTGTCATTATAGTTTTTTCCTTAGTCTAGCAACTGGAGCACCAATCATTTCACGATATTTTGCAACGGTTCTTCTTGCAATTGGATAACCTTTTTTGTTTAATAATTTTGTTAATTGATCATCAGTTAGTGGCTTTTTCTTGTCTTCATTCTCAATAATATTTTCTAAAGTTTTTTTAACCTCAATTGTAGAAATATCTTCACCCTTAGAATTCTTTATCCCCTCAGAAAAAAATGACTTTATTAATTTTATTCCATATGGTGTATCAACATATTTACTATTAGCAACTCTTGAAATAGTTGATATATCCATTGTAATTTCTTCAGCAATGTCTTTTAAAATCATAGGTCTAATTTTCTTCTCATCTCCACTTAAAAAATATTCTTTTTGAAAATTTACTATGGCGGACATTGTCATGATCAGAGTTTGATTTCTTTGTTTTATAGCTTCTATAAACCATTTTGCGGAATCTAGTTTTTGTTTTATAAATAGAACCGCATCCTTTTGACTTTTAGTCTTTTCTTTAGATTCTGAATATCCTGAAAGCATATTCTTGTATTCTTGAGATACATATAAATCAGGAGCATTCCTTGAATTTAATTTAAGTTTAATTTCACCATCAACTATTTCAATAGTAAAATCTGGTACAATTGAAGAATTAATTTTTGTATTCTCATTATATGCACCACCAGGTTTAGGGTTTAATTTTTCTATCTCTCCTACACAATCTTTTAGTTCCTCATCAGAAATATTAAGTTTATTTTTTATTTTATCAAAGTGCCTTTTCGAAAACTCATCAAATAGGTCTTCTGTAATTCTAATTGCATTTGAAATGTTCTTTGTTATTTTTTTTCTCTTTAATTGAAGAATGAGACATTCTTGTAAGTTTTTAGCTCCAACTCCTGCTGGGTCTAGAAGGTATACCTTATCTAAAATTTTTTGAATTCTATCTTCTTGTGCATCAATTCCTAAAGAGAAAGCTAAATCATCAGAAATATCTATCAAGTCTCTTCTTAGATATCCAAATTGATCTAAACTTCCTACAATGAATTCAGCTATTTTTAAATCTTCAGAATTAAAAGAGAATGAATGCAATTGGTTTTTTAAGAATTGATTGAATGAAGTTCCCGAAGCAAAAGGAATTGCATTTTCATTTTCTTCACTATGGTTGTTAGTTCTTAAGTTATAATCTGGTATATCATCATCAGATAAATAGTCAGAAATATCTATTTCATCATCATTAAATTCCTCATTTTCTGAGTTGTCCTCTATGTCAAATTCATCTTTTTCATTATCAAGATTTTCATTAATAGTATCCAGTGCTGGATTCTCTTCAATCTCTCTTGAGAGTTTTTGTTCAAACTCCAAAGTTGACAATTGAATTAACTTCATCAATTGAATCTGTTGTGGAGATAATTTTTGAGAAAGTTTTAATTGTAACTTTTGATTTAGCATCTTTGATAATTAATCTAAAATTACAAAATAACAGGGAGAAAATTTAAAAATCTGCGTTTTTAGGTGTTCTTGGAAAGGGAATCACATCTCTTATGTTACCCATTCCGGTTATAAATAAAATAAGCCTCTCCAATCCAAGTCCAAATCCACTGTGCTTAACTGAGCCAAATTTTCTAAGATCCAGATACCACCAAAGTTCTTTCTCATCAATATCCATAGATTTAATTCGCTCTTTTAAAACATCCAATCTTTCCTCCCTCTGAGAACCACCAACAATTTCACCAATTCCAGGAAATAAAATATCCATAGCTCTTACTGTTTTCTTATCATCATTAAGTCTCATGTAAAAAGCTTTTATTTTTGCAGGATAGTCATAAACTACAACAGGACATTTAAAGTGTTTTTCTACTAAAAATCTTTCATGTTCACTTTGGAAATCAATACCCCAATCATTAACTGGAAATTTAAATTTCTTCTTCTTGTTTGGCTTACAGTTCTTGAGAATGTCAAAAGCTTCTGTATAACTTATTCTTACAAATTTATTTTCAATAACAAAATTTATCCTTTCAGTTAAACTTAATTCATTTCTTTCAACCTTTGGAAGACTTTGTTCTTCTTTTAAAAGCCTTTCACTTAAAAAATTTATTTCTTTTTTACATTTTTCATATACATCTTTAATAATGTATTTAATGAATGATTCAGCTAAATCTATGTTATCACTTAATTCATAAAATGCCATTTCAGGCTCTATCATCCAAAATTCAGCAAGATGTCTTGATGTATTTGAGTTTTCAGCTCTAAATGTTGGTCCAAAAGTATAAACCTTTCCCATCCCTAGTGCCAAAGCTTCTGCTTCCAATTGTCCAGAAACTGTTAGATTAGTCTCTTTACCAAAAAAATCTTTTGAAAAATCTATATCATTATTTTCATCTTTTGGTATTTCTTTGAGATTATGCGTTGTTACTTTAAACATTTCACCAGCACCTTCCGCATCGCTACCAGTTATAATTGGTGTATGAACATAGTAGAAATTGTTTTCATTGAAAAATTTATGGATTGAATATGAAACTTCGGATCTTATTCTTAAAACAGAGCTAATAGTTTTTGTTCTTGCTCTTAAGTGTGCATTTTCTCTAAGGAATTCAAAAGAATGTTTTTTTGGTTGAATTGGATAATTATCTGGATGGCTTATGCCTAGTATTTCAATATTTTTTACATGAATCTCAACATTTTGGCCCTTGCCCTGACTTTCTACAATTTCACCTTTTAAATTTAAGGAAGCTCCAGTATTTATCTGAGATAAAGTTTTTTTATCAAAACTATCTAATTCAATGACACACTGTAAATCTTCAATACATGAGCCATCATTTATATTAATAAAACGATTAGATCTAAAGGTTTTTACCCAGCCACATACGGATACTTCTTTACCAATATCCTTATTCTTTAAAATATTTTTTATTTCAGAATGATTCAGCATAATCAGAGTGATAAAATTTCCTTTTCTTTGACTGCTAAAATACTGTCAACCTTAGATATAAACTTGTCAGTTAAATCCTGAATATCTTGCTCATAATTACTTTTTAAGTCTTCAGAAAAATCTGATTTTCTAATTTCATTATTTGCATCTTTTCTAGCATTTCTAATACTTACTTTAGCTTTTTCCACTTCTGATTTAGCAACCTTTACTAATTCAATTCTTCTTTCTTCAGTGAGGGGAGGAATATTAATTAGAATAGATTCACCATTATTCATTGGGTTAAATCCTAAATTACTGTTTAAAATAGATTTTTCAATATCTTGAAGTTTATCTTTTTCCCAAGGTTGAATAGAAATAGTTTGGGAGTCTGGAGTATTAATATTTGCAATTTGGTTGAGAGGAGTTAAAACTCCGTAGTATTCAACTTTTACTGTTGAAAGCATATTCGGATTAGCTTTACCTGCACGAATATTTACTAATTCTTTTTCTAAATAAATGATAGAATTATCCATCATTTCTTTTGAACTTTCTATTATAAAATCTAATTCTTCCATTTTAATTTACAGTTGTTCCAATATCTTTTCCTTCAATGATTTTTTTAAGGTTTCCAGGTTTATTCATATTAAAAACTATAATTGGTAAGTTATTTTCTTGGCTTAATGTAAAAGCTGTGGAGTCCATAATTTTAAGTTTTTTATTAATTGCCTCATCATATGTAAGTTTCTTAAACTTCACTGCATCTTTATTTTTTTCAGGATCAATATTATAAATTCCATCAACTCTTGTACCCTTTAATATAGCATCTGCATTAATTTCTATTGCTCTTAGAACCGCTGCAGAGTCTGTTGTAAAAAAAGGATTACCTGTGCCTGCACTAAAAATAACTACTCTCTTTTTTTCAAGATGTCGTACAGCTTTCCTTTTTATATATGGTTCAGCAACTGCTTCAATTTTAACAGCGGTTTGAAGTCTAGTTTGAACATTTAGTTCTTCCAAACTACTTTGTAATGCAAGACCATTTATTACTGTTGCCAACATCCCCATATAATCAGCTTGAACTCTATCAATTCCATTACTTGCACCTGAAACTCCTCTAAAAATATTTCCACCTCCAATAACAATTGCTAATTCAATACCAGCATCAACTATTTCTTTAATTTCTTTACTGTACGCAAGTATTCTTTTAGGATCAACACCATGATTTCTTTCTCCAAGCAATGCTTCTCCGCTTAACTTCAGTAAAATTCTATTATATGACATATAATATGATTATGTAAATATAATCATAGTATTTAAAAAGGCTATTAGTTAATACTTGTTATTAAACTAAAGCTACTCTTTTGAAGTCAGTAATTACACATTCGTTATTTTCAGACTGAATGTAATTTTCAACACTAGATTTATTGTCTTTGATATATGCTTGTTTGACTAGTGTATTGTCTTTGAAGAATTTTTTTAATTTGCCTTTTGCTATGTTATCTAACATTGCTTCAGGCTTACCTTCGGCTCTAAGTTGTTCTTTAGCAATTTCGATTTCCTTTTCGATTATTTCTTTACTAACTGAATCTTCATTTAATGCTATGGGATTCATTGCAGCAACTTGCATTGCAACGTTCTTCGAAACATCAGAAACATTCTCAAATTTATTAGATAATCCTGCAAGAGTAGCGATTTTATTCCCTGCATGAATATAAAAGCCTACATGTTCAGATGAAACAGATTCAAAAGCTCCTATCTCTAATTTTTCACCAATAACACCTGTTTGTTCTATAAGTTTTTCACTTACTGTCATTGACTCATGTGTAGAATTTAATAGTTCTTCAAGGCTTGAGCAATTTAGAGCTATTTTACAAAATGATTTCGCTAGATCAACAAAGCTTTCATTTTTAGCAACAAAGTCAGTTTCACAATTTAATGAAATAATTACACCTTTAGTTTGATCATCATTAACCATGGCAATCACAGCACCTTCGCTTGAATCTCTATCAGCTCTTTTAGCGGCTACTTTTTGACCTTTTTTTCTAAGATTTTCGATTGCTAGTTCAAAATCGCCATTAGCTTCGACAAGTGCGTTTTTACAATCCATCATTCCAGCACCTGTAGCTTTTCTAAGTTTATTAACTTCTGAAGCAGTAATATTACTCATAAATATAATTTTTAATTTTTCTTATTTGAATCATTATCTTCGGAAGGATTATCACCTTTTTCTTTTTTGGCCTCGTTTTCCATTTTTTCATTTTCTCTTATTGAAAGTCCTTTTTTTACTGATTCAGTAACATGTTTTAAAATAACTTCAATAGATTTAGTAGCATCATCATTGGCAGGTATTCCAAAGTTGACTTGATTAGGATCTGTATTAGTATCTACTAATGCAAAAATTGGAATATTTAATTTGTTTGCTTCTCTTACGGCTATATGCTCTCTTCTTATATCAACAACAAAAATTGCACCTGGTAATCTAGTCATAGATGTGATTGATCCTAAGTTTTTTTCAAGTTTAGCTCTTGTTCTATCAACCCTTAGTTTTTCTTTTTTAGAAAGGGTTTCGAATGTACCATCTTCCTTAGTTCTGTCTATAGCTGACATTTTTTTAACTGCTTTTCTAATGGTAACAAAATTTGTCAACATACCACCAGGCCATCTTTCAGTAATATATGGCATATTAACCTCAGATGCAGATTTTGATATGATATCTTTTGCTTGCTTTTTAGTTGCAACAAATAATATTTTTCGTCCTGATGAAGCAATTTTTTCCAATGCATTACAAGCTTCTTCAAGCTTATTTACAGTTTTGTATAAATTAATGATGTGAATGCCATTTTTCTCCGAATAAATGTATGGCGACATGTTTGGATTCCACTTTCTCGTCAGGTGACCGAAATGAACTCCTGCTTTTACTAATTCTTTTATTTCAATTTTACTCATTTTATTTAGTTTACGTTCTTAAAATTTTAGCAACAAACTTTTACATTTGTTTAGATGCTAAACTAAACTTCAACAAGGCGATGATATTAAATATAATCTGGATTTTATCTCTTAGAAAACTGAAATTTCTTTCTTGCCTTCTTTTGCCCAAACTTTTTTCTTTCTACCATTCTTGGATCCCTGGTTAACAAACCTTCTTTCTTTAATGCAGACTTATTTTCATCGGACATTTCAGAAAGAGCTCTAGAAATCGCAAGCCTTATTGCTTCAACTTGGCCAGTAATTCCACCACCATAAACATTTACAGATAAGTCAAACTTGCCTATATTATTAGTTAATTTAAATGGTTGTAGGATTTTATACTGAAGTGAAGTCGTTGGGAAATAATCTTTGTAATCTTTGCCATTGATAGTCATTTTATCCTTACCCTTTGATAAGTAAATTCTTGCGACGGATGTTTTTCTTCTTCCTATTTTATGTATTATTTCCACAACTAAAATTCATTAATATTAATTAACTCTGGATTCTGTGAGCTTTGATTATGATTTTCATCATCATAAACCCTTAAATTTTTAAAAATGGCAGACCCTAATTTATTTTTAGGTAACATGCCTTTGACGGCTTTTTCTATTAAGTCTGATGGATTTTTATCAAAAACTTGCTGAGCAGTCTTAATCTTTTGTCCACCTGGATATCCAGAGTGACTTATATAAGTTTTGTTTTCCCATTTATTTCCTGTTAGATTAACTTTTTTAGCATTTATAACTACAATGTAATCTCCACAGTCAACATGAGGAGTAAAGGATGGTTTATGCTTTCCTCTTAATATTTTAGCAATATTAGAGCACATTCTTCCAAGATTTTGATCAGTAGCATCAACAAGAAGCCACTTTTTATCAACATCTTCTTTTCTCAGAGATAAAGTCTTAAAACTGTTTGAATCCAAAACAATTAATTTATTGGCCAGCAAAACTACAATAAATAATCAAAAATGCAAATGATTCATCTATAAATACTGATAGTTAGTGCGCTTCAAGCCAATTTTCACCAACACCTATATCAACAGTAAGAGGAACTTCTAGTTTATAGGCATTTTCCATATTATCGATAATTATTTTTTTTGCTTGTTCAACTTCATTTTGTGGGGCTTCAAAAACTAATTCATCATGAACTTGTAGAATTAGCTTTGTTTTCATGAATTTGGAGTTCAAATCATTAAATATTTTTATCATTGAAAGTTTTATTATGTCGGCGGCGCTTCCTTGAACTGGTGTATTTATTGCGTTTCTTTCAGCCGAAGATCTAATCATACCATTTCTAGAATTGATATCATTTAGAAATCTTTTTCTTCCAACTAAGGTTTTAACAAAACCATTTTCCCTAGCGTAATTTATTTGATTTGTCATAAATTCTTTTAAAGAGGGATAGCTATTATAATAATTATCTATTATAACTTTTGATTCGGCTCTTGTTAAATTTGTTTGATTACTTAATCCAAAAGCTGAAACACCATATATAATACCAAAATTTACAATTTTAGCATGACTTCGCTGCTCTTTTGTAACTTCTTTTATATTAATTCCAAAAACATTAGCAGCAGTAGATGCGTGGATATCTTCATTATTATTAAAGGCATCAATCATATTTTTATCACCACTCATAGATGCAATAACTCTTAATTCAATTTGTGAATAATCCGCAGAAATAATTACATTTCCCTCTTTAGCTGTGAATGCACTTCTTATCATTCTACCATTTTTTGTACGAATAGGTATATTTTGAAGATTAGGATTATTACTACTTAATCTACCCGTTGTAGTATTGGTTTGATTGAATACAGAATGTATTCTATCTGTTTTTTCATCAACTTGATTTGGAAGAGCGTTGATGTATGTAGTCATAAGTTTTTGTAATGATCTCCAATCTAAAATTTCTTTAACAATTGTATGCTTTTTGGATAATTTTGATAATGTTTCCTCAGAAGTTGAATATTGACCGGTTTTAGTTTTTTTGGGATTAGACTCAATTTTCAAGTAATCAAATAAAACTTCACCCAGTTGTTTTGGAGAGGCTAAATTGAACTCTTTGCCACAGAAATCAAATATTTTATTTTGAGTGTCATTTAAATTATTATCAAACTGAATACTTAATTTTTTTATAAGTGATTTATCTAATTTTACTCCCTCGAATTCCATTTCCATTAGTATTCGAGACAATGGCATTTCAATTTGAAGAAATAAATCAATTAGCCCATTTGACTTTAAACTATCAAATAATAATTTATAAGTTTTTTTTATGTACGAAACTCTTTTGTGGATTTGATTTTCACTTATTTCTGCGTTTATATTTAACTTTAAAATTGACTCTAAATCATCCCTTCTTGAGCTGTCGATAAGATAATTAGCTATTTTAATATCAAAAAAATTATCATCTATATTTATTTTGTTTGCTTTTAAAATTTTTAAAAAATGCTTGTGATCATAGATAATCTTTAAAATTTTACTTTCAAATATCTCTTTAAATAGATTAAGTGTATATGATATATCCTTTAAATTAAAATTTACATAATATGAAATTGTGCTGCTTAAGCAAAAGGAAATGTATGAACTACTCTCACCAATTAAATAATCTATAGAAACAGATTTTGATGATAATGCTTTATTGATCAAAATTCTTATTCCTTTTTCAGATTCTAGTTTTTGAGATAAATAATTTTCTTCATTTTTTTTATCTATTTTAAAGTTTAATTCATTATTAGGCGAGGGATCATTTTCTTGCTTTTTAAAAATTTTAAAATAATTTTCTTTAAGTCTTTTGAATTCTAAATCTTCAAAAATTGATAATATTTTTTGATTATTTGATTCAACAATTTTAAGTTCTTCTATTTTGTAATCAATAGGAACATCTATTATGATTGTAGCAAGCTTCTTTGATAATAAACCTAATTCTTTATTTTCTGAAATTTTCTCTTTTAACTTACCTTTTATATCATCAAGATTTTTATAAAGTTCCTCAATTGAACCATACTCCTTAAGAAATTTTTTTGCAGTTTTTTCGCCAACTCCAGGGAGTCCTGGTATATTATCTACTGAGTCTCCCATCATACCTAAAAAATCAATCACCTGTAATGGATCATTAATTTCGAACTTATTTTTAACTTCATCCACTCCCCAAATTTCTATCCCACTACCAAATCTTGCTGGTTTATACAAAAAAATGTTTTCTGAAACCAGTTGAGCAAAATCTTTATCTGGAGTTACCATGTATGTTTTTAAGCCCTCTTTTTCAGCTTGTTTTGCAACAGTACCTATTATATCATCAGCTTCATAACCACTTAATTGTAGAGTTTTAATTCCTAATGCATCAAGTATTTCATGAATTATTGGAACTGAATCCAATATTGGTTCTGGTGTAGAATCTCTATTAGCTTTATAATCTTCAAAAATTTCAATCCTGTCTGTTGAGCCACCTTTATCAAAGACAACTGAAAAATAGTCTGGATTCTCTCTTTTAATAATATCAAAAATGGAGTTTAAAAACCCCATAATCGCACTTGTGTCAAATCCTTTAGAATTGATTCTTGGATTTTTTATAAAAGCATAATATGCTCTGTAGATTAGAGCATAAGCATCAATAAGAAACAGTTTTTTATCTTTCATTAGGATATCAACTAAAATACGAACTTAAAGTCTATTTTTCTGATATTTTTAATGAATTAAAATTAAAGCTTAGACTTATAAATCAGTAGTTTACAAAAAATGTTATTTTTGAAGTCTAAGTATTAATTGCTATGTCAAAATTTGGTGAGTTAATAGATTCGGAAACACCTATTCTTCTAGATTTTTATACTGATTGGAATGAATCATCAACATCCATGCATCCAGTTTTGAAGGACGTAGCTGCTGCGATTGGTGATAAGGGTAAAATAATCAAAATTAATATTGATAAAAATAATGAATTGGCACAAGCTTTAAGAATAAAGGGTTTACCAACACTAATGATCTACAAGTCAGGTGATATGGTATGGCGTCAAAGTGGCGAACAGGATGCTGATACTTTAATTAATTTGATGAATGAGTTTATTTAGAAATAAAATTTTCGATTATATCATTCAATCCTTCAACCTCTGAATTATAAAACTCATCTTTCTCATAATCCTTGATAATATTTAATAGGCTTTTTGCCGAACTAACCTCATCATCAAATAGTTCACTTAAATAAGTTGAGTTTGAATCTTCTTTGGCAGAGATTAAAGTGTTTAGTCTTGAATTTATTTCGCTCGAAATACTTTTATATAATTTTCTACCTTGATCTAATTTACTTGATATGTACAAAGGTTCAATAAAGTTTATTAGAAAAATATAATAGTCATATTCACCATATATACTTTTAAAAATTTCTGTGTAATTGATGAATTTTTCAATTGATTCAGCTGCAAAAATATAGTTACCAAGTAGTATTTCATTTTCAATCAAACCTCTGTATCTTTCTGTATATGTAAAAATATTTTCAGCGAAATTACTTAATGGAAATATATCATCATAATCTCTCATAGAAATGGAATAATACCTTATCTGATCAATATATTTCTTTTCTAATTTTTTAAATAGTTTTTGAGCCTTTTCAGCCTCACCAATTTTATAATAACTCGAGATATATGGTTCACTTAGACTGTAATATTCAAAATAATCGAGTGGCATCTTTTCAAAATTGAGCTCTATTATTTCAGCCGCTTTTTCATAATCACCAGCTTTAATAAATTCCTCAGCAAGTCTGTGTAAATTTCCTCTAAAAGAAATACTATTTTTTCTTGTTTCTGGATCATGATAAATCTCAGGGCTCTCGGAATTACCCCATTCCCATTTTTTTACAATATCATACATTCTATTAGGTTCGATCCTACCCATCTGATATGGGTTTTCCTCATTAATTGGTGTTTTAATTGGAACAAGCTTGTAAACCAATCCATCAAGCTGTAAATAATCCTTCATCCAAATGTATTCAGCATCTTTGTAGCTACCACCTGTAAAGTATATTGGTCTTTCCCAATCATTTTTAGATAAAATATCAAGCATTAGTATTTGATTTTTATAAAGACCACTTTTGGGTATATTAATATCAATGTAATCAACAATTTTGTCAATTTCAGATGGGTTAATTATCCCACTTTTAATTACATTCTCTTTATTAACATAAAACCTTAATTTATTGGTTGGATAATAAATCATATTTTGCGTGAACAAGGGAACATTTTCAAGATCTTCTTTTTCATAACCGTATTGTTCCAAGAGAAATTTATATTTCGTTCTCTTATTATCACTTGATATCCAGTTCATAAAATCTTTAAGATCCCATCTAACTGAATCGATTAAACTTTCATGTTTTATATAGTCTCTATTTCCAAATGCATATTGTTTATGAGTTAAATTGGATAGAATTGGATCACTTTTATATGCTTTCCTTTTCATTTGATCCATGTACCAGTCTGTAGCTAAAAGACTTGTGTTTATCGTTCTAACATCAGTTCTATGATTTTCAATTTCTTGAGCATACCATAAAGCAAAAGTGTCATTATCACCAATGGTAAATATCATTGCTTGTTTGTCCTCATCGATTGAATCTAGGTATGCTTTAGCTAAAGTCTGAGCTGTATATCTTTTAGATCTGTCATGATCGTCCCAGTTGTTGTAAGATAAGAGTATTGGGCAAGTCACTACGAGGAGAAATGAAATAAGGATCGAGGAGTTCTCTTTAATATATTTATTTAAGAATTGAAATATTGCTAAAAAACTAAATCCTATAAAAATGCTGTAAGCATAAAAGGATCCAACTAAAGCATAATCTCTTTCTCTTGGCTCAAATATTCTTTCATTCAAATAAAACTTGAGTGCTATCCCAGTAAATAAAAACAACAATAGTATTGGCCATAGAACTTTAAAATTTTCTTTAAAAAGAAATACAAATCCAATTAAACCAAGAATAAAAGGTATCATAAAATACTTGTTTCTTGCTTTATTATTAATAACATCATCAGGTAAGTTTTCTTGAGGACCTAGTCTATGGTTATCAATTAAATTTATACCGCTTAACCAGTTGCCATTTTCTAAATCATATTTCCATTGTTTATCATTTTGTCTTCCACTGAAATTCCACATAAAATATCTGAAATACATTTTACTTAACTGAAAATTCAAAAAGTAATTAATATTTGAAATAAAAGATGGTTTTTCAATATCTAAATAGGAACCAAAATTTGATAAGAATTCGTGGTAATCTTCTGAATCAACATCATCTTCATCGACCCTTATTTTGAAATTGTTTACTAATTCAACAATTTGCTCCTCATTTCTGTATTCCCTTTTAATTTCAAAATCAAGAAATCCATAATAATTCATATAATTTACAGCATTATCTGAGCTCCACATTCTTGGAAATAAACCCTCATGATTTTTATTTGAATTAATTTTTCCATTTTTCCAATCATTAACAATTACATACTTGTTAATGGAATAATCCCTTTCATATTTAGGCTTATCATCTTTATATGGTTCATTGGGATCTTGACCAGCATAAATATCTGAAAACATTGGTCCATAGAAAAGATAGGTATCAGGATATTGTTCAAGATTATAATAGGCAAGTAACGATCTAGCATCTGTAGGGGCATTTTCATTTATGACTGTATTTGCATTTGAACGAATTGGAAGCATTAACCAGGACGAAAAACCAACAAATACAAATGTTAAGCATAATATAGTTGTATTTAGCCAGTATAATTTTTTCTTAGATGTGTAGCTAAGGCCATAATAAAAAATTGATACTAATAAGACTGCTGTAAAAATTGTTCCTGAGTTAAAAGGCAGCCCTAAATCATTGACAAAGAAAACCTCAAGATTACCAAATAAAGATAATGTTGATGGTAATAGTAATTTAAAAATGAATAGTAATATTGAAACTGAAATAACGTTAGCTAAAACGAATTTTTTTATGTTAAACTCACTGTATTTTTTGAAATAATATAATAAACCTATTGATGGAAGAGCTAATAAGCCCATAAAGTGAACACCAAAGGATAGACCGACAACAAATGAAATTAAAATCAACCATTTATCAGACCTCACCTTTCCAAAATCATCTACCCATTTTAGTCCAAGCCAAAAAAGTAGAGCTAAAATTAAAGTTGCCATAGCATAGACCTCAGCTTCGACTGCATTGTACCAGAAACTATCTGTGAATGTGAATGTTATTGAACCTAAAAAAGAAGACCCAAATATTTTAATTGCCTCACTGACTTTTACAATTTCTTTAACCTTTAAAATTTCTTTTGCAATTAAACTTATTGACCAAAAAAGAAACATAATTGTCAAAGCACTAGAGGTCACGGACATCATATTAACAGCATATGCAATTTGAGTTACATCAAAGGCTAAAATTGAAAATATTGCACCAAGCATTTGAAATAGAGGAGCACCTGGTGGATGTCCAATTTGAAGTTTTGCAGAGGTTGAAATATATTCTGCACAATCCCAATAGCTGGCTGTTGGTTCAACTGTTAATGAGAAAATTACAAATGAAAATAAACCAGCTATAATACCAAAAATTCTATTGTATTTGTAAAAGTTAATTTCCTTCATCAATGAATAGCGAAATTAAACAATAGTATGTAAATAATGAATTACTTAATTTAATTTGTCCAACCTCTAACTTTATTTTAAATTTGACACCCAATTGGCCTATGGTGTAATTGGCAACACGTCTGGTTTTGGTCCAGAAGAGTCTAGGTTCGACCCCTAGTAGGCCAACTTTTAAGTGTAATATATTTTGTTATATTTGCACACAGATTGAAATATGAGGGGACATTGTCCCCTTATTTATTATATATACTTAAAATATTTGATATGGATAATTTATCGTTAATTGAATCTTTTTCTGAGTTTAAAGATGAAAAGTATATTGACAGAGTAACTTTAATGTCAATACTTGAGGAGGTTTTTAGAAATACGCTAAAAAGAAAATTTGGTGATGATGATAACTTCGACGTTATTATTAACCCGGATAAAGGAGATTTGGAAATTTGGAGAAATAGAATTGTAGTAAAAGATGGAGAGGTTGAAGATGAAAATAGTCAAATTTCTCTCTCTGATGCTCAAAAAATTGAGCCCGATTTTGAAGTTGGTGAAGATGTATCTGAAGAGGTAAAATTGGCTGATTTAGGTAGAAGAGTTGTTCTTTCATTAAGACAGAACCTTGTTGCTAAAATTCATGAGCATGATAACGGTATAATATACAAGCAGTTTGTTGACTTAGTTGGAGAAATTTATACTGCTGAGGTTCATCATGTTCGTCATAATGTAGTTATTCTTTTAGATGATGATGGAAATGAAATTATAATGCCAAAAGATAGACAAATACCGTCTGATTTTTACAGAAAAGGAGATTCAATAAGAGGAATAATTGAGTCTGTTGAATTAAAAGGGACAAAGCCAGCTATAATTATGTCTAGAACTTCTCCAAAATTTTTAGAAAAACTTTTTGAGCAAGATATTCCTGAAGTATTTGATGGATTGATATCAATTAAGAAAGTTGTTAGAGTTCCTGGTGAGAAAGCTAAAGTTGCTGTTGATTCATATGATGACAGAATTGACCCTGTTGGAGCTTGTGTTGGTATGAAGGGTTCTAGAATTCACGGTATTGTAAGAGAACTGGGGAATGAAAATATCGATGTAGTTAATTACACTAATAATACGCAACTATTTATTAACAGAGCATTAAGTCCAGCTAAAGTAACATCACTAAAAATTGACGATGAAAACAAAACTGTTCAAGTATATTTGGATGCAGATCAAGTTTCTAAAGCTATCGGACGTGGGGGTTATAATATTAAGCTAGCAGGGCAATTAACTGGTTACGAGATTGATGTATTCCGTGAAGGTTCTGAAGAAGATGTTGAGTTAACAGAGTTTTCTGATGAAATTGAAGCTTGGATTATTGATGAATTTAAAAAAGTTGGATTAGATACTGCAAAAAGTATTCTTGAGCAAGATTTAGAAGATTTAGTAAAAAGAACAGATCTTGAGGAGGAAACAATTGTTGATGTTAGAAAAATTTTAAGTGAGGAATTTGAAGAAAGCAAATAAATAGATGTCGGAATTAAATAAAATTAGATTAAATAAGGTTATAAGAGAATTTAACATATCTCTTGAGAGAGTTGTGGAGTTTTTGTCATCGAATGGACATGAAATTGAAGCTCGACCAACAACAAAAATATCTCAGATACAGTATGATTTATTATTAAATGAATTTAGTTCTGATCGATCTAGCAAGGTTGAATCTCATGACCTTAGTGAAGAGAAAAAAAAGGAAAAAGAAGAGATAAGAATACAAGCCGAAAAAGAAAGAGAGTTAAAAATACAAAGACAAACTATTACATCTAAATCATCTATTCAGCAATTTAAGAAGGTTGGAGAAATTGATTTAAATAAATCTAATATAGTTAAGGAAAAATTAGAAAAAACAGAAAAAAAAGTTGAACCTGCAAAGGAAGATGTCGATAAAAAACTTATTGAAAAATCTACAACTAAGATAGATACTAAGTACGAAAAACTTTCTGGACTTAAGCAAACAGGTCAAACTATTGATTTAGATAATTTTAAGAAATCAGAATCAGACAAAGCAGATCAAAAAACAAAAAAGAAAAGAAGGAGAATTGCAAAAGATGTAGTATCCAAAGATGCTCCGACAAATAAAAGAGAAAATTTAAAATTTAATAAAGGTAAAATCAGTCCGTCAGCACCATCTGATGATGAAGTCCAAAAGCAAATCAAGGAAACACTCGAAAAATTACAAACCTCTTCAAAATCTAAAGCATCAAAATATAGAAAAGAAAAAAGAGATACTCATAAGAAAAGAACAGAAGAAGATATAGAAAAAACAGAGGCTGAAAAGAAAGTTATTAAAGTCACAGAATTTATTACAGTGGGTGAGATAGCTACAATGATGGAGGTTTCTGGAAATGATATAATTTCAGCGTGCATGTCTCTTGGAATTATGGTAACAATGAATCAAAGACTTGATGCTGAAATTTTAACATTAGTTGCTGATGAATTTGGGTACGCAGTTGAATTTGTAACTGCAGAAATCGAGGAGTCAATACAAGATGATGATAACGACGACCCAAATAATCTCAAACCTAGACCACCAATCGTTACTGTTATGGGTCATGTTGATCATGGCAAAACATCATTACTAGACTTTATTAGAAATGAAAATGTTATTGCTGGTGAATCAGGTGGTATAACTCAACATATTGGTGCTTATAATGTTGAATTAAAAAATGGTTCAAAAATTACTTTTCTAGATACACCAGGTCATGAGGCATTCACTGCAATGAGAGCCAGGGGAACTCAACTTACAGATATTGCTGTAATAGTCATCGCTGCTGATGATGATATTATGCCACAAACAAAAGAAGCAATTAGTCATGCCCAAGCAGCTGGTGTTCCGATGGTTATAGCTATCAATAAAATTGACAGAGATGTGGCAAATCCAGATAAAATAAAAGAAAAACTTTCTGGAATGAATATCCTAGTTGAGGATTGGGGAGGTAAAGTTCAATCTCACGATATTTCAGCTCTCAAAGGAACCGGTGTTGAAGAACTTCTAGAAAAAATAATGCTTGAAGCAGAATTACTTGAGCTCAAAGCAAACCCTGATAAAGCTGCAAATGGATCGGTTATCGAAGCTAGGCTTGACAAAGGCAAAGGCTACATCACAACATTGCTAGTACAAAATGGAAATCTTTCTGTAGGAGACTATTTTTTAGCAGGTCAGTATAGTGGTAAAGTAAGGGCATTATATGATGAAAGAGGTAATCAAATTAATTCTGCTGGACCATCTGTGCCAGTTTCCGTGTTAGGTTTAGATGGAGCTCCTCAAGCTGGTGATAAGTTTAATGTATTTGCAGATGAAAAAGAGGCTAAACAAATTGCATCTAAAAGAACACAACTTGTAAGAGAACAAAGTGTCAGAACTCAAAAACATTTAACACTTGATGAAATAGGGAGACGAATTGCATTAGGGGAATTTAAAGAATTAAATATCATTTTGAAAGGTGATGTTGACGGTTCAGTTGAAGCTTTATCTGATTCATTTGAAAAATTATCAACTGATGAAATACATGTTAATATTGTTCATAAAGCAGTTGGAGCCATTACAGAATCAGACGTTCTATTAGCTTCAGCATCTGATGCTATAATTATTGGTTTTAATGTTAGACCCTCTGGTAATGCTCGAAGCATAGCTGACAAAGAGGATGTAGATATAAGAAACTATTCAATTATATATGATGCAATAAATGATTTAAAAGATGCCATGGAAGGAATGTTGTCACCAGATTTAAAAGAGGAAGTCTCAGGTAATGCAGAAATTAGAGAAACTTTTAAAATTTCAAAAATAGGTACAATTGCTGGTTGCATGATGACCGATGGAAAAGTTTATAGAAAATCTAACGTCAGACTAATTAGAGATGGGATTGTTATAACGTCAACAACTTTAGCATCATTAAAAAGATTTCAAGATGATGTAAAAGAGGTTTCAAAAGGGTATGACTGTGGAATACAGCTTAAAAACTATAACGATATAAAAGTTGGCGATGTTCTGGAGTTCTATAATGAGTTGGAGGTAAAAAAGAAAATCAAGTCTTAGTATTTGGCTTTAAAATAAACGCAGCTCTAAAATCTTTTATTACTAATCTTAATTTTTTTTGTGCATCAATTTTGGATTGAAATTTTCCAACCTGAACTTTATAATTTGGAGTTTCAAAAAAGAAATAAATCGAATCTTTTAGATAATTATCTTTAACAAAATTTAGAATTGAATCAGCTTCTTTGAAGGGTCCACTATATACTTGTATCGAAAAATAGTTAGAGTTAAAGTACTCATTATTAGCTTCTTTTGACAAATCTAATAATTTTTTAAAGTTAGGATTTTCATTAATTTTTGAATTTGAATTTTGAGAAAAACAAGTTCCTGAAATAATTAAAACAAATAAATAAATTAAGTTAATTTTTTTGTAAAATTTATTATACATTACATAGTACATTACAAATCAATTTATAATCATTCAAAATTAGAGAAAAATCCCTTTATTTTTTTTCCTAATATAATAATTCTTTATTATATTTATCCCCTTTAAAAGAACGAGCAATTTTTGATTGTTGGAAACTAGAAAAAACAACCTTTTAAAAACCAAAACTAACTTTCTTTTTATAAAAAATGTTAAGAGCTTTTTTGCGCTCTTTTTTCTAGTGTTCTTTTTTTCGTTTTCGTCTCATTCTCAGGATGTTGACATCGCTAAAGGTAAATCTCTTTTCAATGCTAATTGTGCTGCTTGTCATAAACTTAACAAAAACTTAGTTGGTCCTAAGCTTGCTGGAGTTACCGAAAAATATGAAAAGGAATGGCTGTATACATGGATAAAGAATAGTTCTGCGATGATTAAATCAGGTGATGAACGTGCCGTTGCGGTTTGGGAGGAGTGGAATAAATTAGCAATGAACGCTTTTCCACAGTTATCAAATGAAGATATTGACAATATTTTAGCTTATACTGATTATAAGCCCGAGCCAGTGGTTAGTACAGCCGTAGCCGATAGTGGTGTAGCTCAATCTCAATCTAGTGGATCAATTTCTCAAGATTTAATCTTGGTTGTCTTAATCGTTGTTTTGATGGTTTTAATTACCATGCTTTATCTTGTAAACAAAACTTTAAGGGAAATTGCTTTTAGAAATGGAGTTGTAACTGAGAAGAAAGATAAGAAACCTTCAAAACCAATATGGATATTATTTATCAGAAACCAATTTTTGGTCTTTTGTTCCGTAGTTTTCTTCCTTCTATCTAGTGCGTATTTTGCATATGGATGGTTAATGCAAGTTGGAATTGATCAAGGTTACATGCCAATACAACCTATCCATTACTCACACAAAATTCATTCGGGTGATAATCAAATAGATTGTCAATATTGCCACTCATCGGCTCGAGTTTCTAAGCATTCTGGAATACCATCTCTGAATGTCTGTATGAATTGTCATGAAAATATTGCTGAGTATGATGGAGAAGAAGATTTAGAAAAAGGATATACAAAAGACTTTTACACAAATGAAATAAAAAAACTTTATAAAGCCGTTGGATGGGATGAAAATAAGAGGATATATACCGGGGATGTTGAACCTGTAAAATGGGTTAGGATTCACAATCTTCCAGATTTTGTTTACTTCAATCATTCACAGCATGTCAACGTTGCTGGTGTTGAATGTCAAACATGTCATGGACCCGTCGAGGAAATGGAAATTGCTTATCAGCATTCATCATTAACAATGGGTTGGTGTATTAATTGTCACAGAGAAACTAATGTTAATGTTAAGGACAATGAATATTACACCAAAATTCATGAGGAATTGTCAAAAAAATATGGTGTTGAAAAGTTAACAATTGCACAAATGGGAGGATTGGAATGTGGAAAATGCCACTATTAATTATAAATGGATAAGAATTTAAAGAAATATTGGAAAAGCGAAATTGAGCTAACAAATAGTGCTCAGTTAGATACTTTAAGACAAAATGAATTTGTTGATAGTCTTACCGTAGATAATATTCTTGAAGATGATAAATCCCTAAAAGAATCCTCAACTAATAGAAGAGATTTTTTAAAGTATTTAGGTTTTAGTACTTCAGCTGCTGTATTGGCTAGTTGTGAGGGGCCTGTGCATAAATCTGTTCCATATGTAATTCAGCCTGAAAGGATAAGACCTGGAATTGCAAATTTTTATGCAACCTCAATGTTTAATGGATATGATTGTGCCAATATCCTAGTTAAAACTCGTGAGGGTAGACCCATCAAAATTGAAAACAATAAGCTTGCTAACTTCCATGGATCAGCTAATGCTAGAGTTCACGCATCTATCTTATCTATGTATGACAGTGCTAGAATTCAAGGTCCAATTTCAAATGGAAAGGATATTTCGTGGGATGATTTTGATATAGAAATTATTCAAAAATTAGATTCATTGAGATTTAATAATAAGCCTGTTGTATTACTAACAAATACGATAGCTAGTCCCACAACATCTAAAATTATCAAAGACTTTACTGATAAATATCCTAACGTAACTCATGTAGAATATGATTCAATTTCGGAAAGTTCTGTTCTAGATGCACATGAAATTATGTATGGTAAGCGGGCAATACCTTACTATGATTTCAAGAATGCTAAGTATATATTATCAATTGGTGCTGATTTCCTTGGCGATTGGTTAGGGTCCAATTATGATGGTGAATATGCGAAAGGTAGAATACCAACAAAATCTAAAGATACCAAGGCACAAATGTCAAAACATGTTCAAGTTGAATCGAACATGTCAGTAACTGGGGCTAATGCTGATGTAAGGGTTCCTATGAAAGTTGCAACTCAAAAACTTTTTTTAGCACATCTTTATAAAAAGGTTGCTAAGCTAGATTTAATTTTACCTGAATTAGACAAAATATATGATATAAAGTTAAATGAAATTTACAATGAATTAATATCATTTGGCAATTCAGCTTTATTGGTGTGTGGAATTGATAATGTTCATGCTCAAATACTTACAAACTCAATAAATGATTTAATCTTGAGCGAAGCTAAAAGCTCAACTAAGATCTCTTTAATTCGCAAGGGTGATGATAAAAAGATTAATGAAGTTTTAACAAAGATTAATAGATCAGAAATTTCAGGAATTATAATGTTTGGTATCAATCCGGCATATACTCTTCCTAACCCAGATTCGTTCTCATCCTCCCTTAAAAAATTAGAATTTTCAGTAAATATTTCAATGAAAATGGATGAGACTTCTTCTATTTGTAAATATGTTGCTGCAGCATCTCACTATTTAGAATCCTGGGGAGATTTTCAATTCATTAATGGTGAATATAGCCTTTGTCAGCCAACTATTAGAACCTTATTTGACACTAGACAGTCCGAGGAATGTTTGTTGAGATGGTCAGGAAATGATAATTCTATACATGACGTATTAAAAGATAATTGGAATAAAAATATTTTAGATGCAAATTCAATTTGGAATAAAGCAATACATGATGGTGTTTATTCGGTTGAAGATAATTTTAAACCTAAATTGACTAACGTTGATTTTTCAGACTCAATTTCAAAACTAATAAATAATGAAGTCAAAAATTTCGAACTTTGTCTCTATTCAAAAATTGGAATGGGTGATGGTCAACAAGCCAATAATCCTTGGCTACAAGAATTTCCCGACCCTATTTCTAGAGTTTCATGGGATAATTATTTAACTATATCAAAAATAGATGCTAAATCAATTGGTTTAAAAAATTATAATGAAGCCAATGGTGCATTGAATAGTAATTACGCAATGGTTAGTCTTGGAGATTCTGAGATTAAACTCCCTGTCTTAATCCAGCCAGGACAAGCTCAAGGCACTGTTGGAATATCCTTTGGTTATGGAAGAAGTTCAGGGCTGAAGTCCGAGATGATGACAGGTTCTAATGCTTTTCTGCTTTATAAAAATTTCTCAAAAGTTCAAGATGTAGTCATTAAGCCTGTTCATGAAATTCATGAGTTCGCTTGTGTTCAATTACACAATACATTGATGGGTAGAGGTGATATTGTAAGAGAAACTACTTTGGAAGTTTTCAATACAAAAAATAAAAATTACTGGAATCCAATACCTGTAGTCTCAAAAAATCATATTGAAACAGCAGTTAATAAAAAAGAGGTAAATATTTGGGAAGAATTTGATAGATCTATAGGTCATCATTTTAATTTGTCTATCGACCTGAATGCTTGTACTGGTTGTGGAGCTTGTGTTATTGCATGTCATGCTGAAAATAATGTTCCTGTAGTTGGTAAAGCAGAAGTTAGAAAATCTAGGGACATGCATTGGTTGAGAATTGACAGATATTATTCGTCTGATGTTTCATTTACTGATGATAAAGAAAATAAAGAAAACATTAATGGCCTTTCCGATTCTCTAACAGTTTTTGGTGACATGGAAGATCCTAATGAAAATCCTCAGGTTGTCTTTCAGCCTGTTATGTGTCAGCACTGTAACCAAGCACCATGTGAAACTGTTTGTCCGGTCGCTGCGACTTCTCATGGTCGTCAAGGTCAAAATCATATGGCTTACAACAGATGTGTAGGAACTCGATATTGTGCTAACAACTGTCCTTATAAAGTAAGGAGATTTAACTGGTTTTTATATAATAATAATGATGAGTTTGATTTCAATATGAATGATGATTTAGGTAAGATGGTTCTAAACCCAGATGTTGTTGTTCGTTCAAGAGGAGTAATGGAAAAATGTTCTTTTTGTATTCAGTCAACTCAAGCTGTTATCTTAAAAGCAAAAAATGAAGGAAGAGAAGTTGATAAGAATGAATTCAACGATGCTTGTGCATGCTCAGCTGCATGTTCAACTGGAGCTATGAGTTTTGGAGATATAAATAATAAAGAAAGTGAAGTTTATAAAAGAAAGAAAGATGATAGAGTGTATCATCTTCTTGAATATGTTGGTACAAAACCTAATGTTTTTTATCACGTAAAAGTTAGAAATAATGATAAACTTAAAAATATATAATATTTAAAATGGGATCTCACTACGAAGCACCGATTAGGAAACCATTAGTGACTGGTAATAAAACTTATCATCAGATTTCTGTTGATGTTGCCAGACCAATTGAGGGAAGTGCAAACAAACAGTGGTGGATTGTCTTTGGAATTTCTTTGACTCTATTTATGTGGGGTATTGGTTGTATTATTTATACAATTTCTACAGGAATTGGAACTTGGGGTCTTAATAAAACAGTTGGTTGGGCTTGGGATATAACAAATTTTGTGTGGTGGGTAGGTATTGGCCATGCAGGTACTTTGATTTCAGCAGTGTTGCTTTTGTTTAGGCAAAAATGGAGAATGGGAATTAATAGATCAGCTGAAGCGATGACAATTTTTTCAGTTATACAAGCAGGTTTATTCCCAATAATTCACATGGGAAGACCTTGGCTAGCATATTGGATTGTTCCAATTCCAAATACTTTTGGATCATTGTGGGTTAACTTTAATTCACCACTGCTTTGGGACGTGTTTGCAATATCAACATATTTAACAGTTTCACTAGTTTTCTGGTGGACTGGTTTGCTTCCAGATTTTGCCATGATTAGAGACAGAGCTGTAAAACCATTTCAAAAAAAGATATATAGTTTGGTCAGTTTTGGATGGAGCGGAAGAGCAAAGGATTGGCAGAGATTTGAGGAAGTCTCATTAGTTTTAGCAGGACTAGCAACACCACTTGTATTATCAGTTCATACTATTGTATCCTTTGACTTTGCAACATCTGTAATCCCTGGTTGGCACACAACTATTTTTCCACCATACTTTGTAGCAGGAGCTATTTTTTCAGGTTTTGCAATGGTTCAAACCTTATTAATAGTTATGAGAAAAGTATGTAATCTAGAGGACTATATTACTGTTCAACATATTGAGCTGATGAATATTGTCATAATGATTACTGGATCAATAGTTGGTTGCGCATACATAACAGAATTATTCATTGCTTGGTATTCTGGTGTTGAGTATGAACAGTATGCGTTTTTAAATAGAGCAACTGGTCCATATTGGTGGGCCTATTGGGCAATGATGACCTGTAACGTATTTTCTCCACAATTTATGTGGTTTAAAAAATTAAGAACAAGTATTGTTTTCTCATTTGTTATTTCAATTGTAGTTAATATAGGAATGTGGTTTGAGAGATTTGTAATTATTGTTACATCATTACATAGAGACTATTTGCCATCATCTTGGACTATGTTTTCACCGACTTTTGTTGACATAGGAATTTTCCTAGGTACAATTGGATTTTTCTTTGTACTATTTTTATTGTACGCAAGAACTTTTCCAGTAATTGCTCAAGCTGAAGTCAAAACAATATTGAAATCATCAGGCGATAATTATAAAGAATTAAGAGATAAAAAGAAGTAATGGCAGAAAAATTTATACATGCTGTTTATGATGATGATGATAAGCTATTAGATGCTATCAAGAATCTGAAAAAGAACAAAATTATGATAGAGGAGGTATTTACACCTTTCCCTGTGCATGGTCTTGATCACTTATTGGATTTAAAACCAACTAGAATAGCAATTGCTGCTTTCATTTATGGTTGTATAGGTTTTACTTTTGGAGTATTAATGATCAATTACATAATGATTGTCGATTGGCCTCAAAATATTGGTGGAAAGCCAAGCTTTAGTTTATTAGAAAACTTACCTGCTTTTGTTCCAGTTATGTTTGAGTTAACGGTTTTCTTTACAGGACACCTTATGGTTATTACCTTTTATTTAAGAAGTAGACTTTGGCCATTTAAAGAAGCTGAAAATCCAATTCCAGAAACTACTGATGATAAGTTTTTGATTCAGATACCTATTTATGGAAATGAAAGTAAGATTAAATCAATAATAAAAACTACAGATTTTTATGATTTAACAGTTATTGATGAGTCAGTAAAAAAACCAGACAATACTCAGGATGAAGAAATCCATAATTTTGAGGAAACTAAAACTGATTCTGAAATTACTATTGGTTTTGTTTTTCATGCCAGAAAATATTCTGATGGTTCATCTAATTTAAGAATACAATTTACTAGAGGAAGAGGTCAGCAATATGCTAAGAATTCAGGTTTACGTATTTACAGAAAACATTGGATTTCCAAAAAGAGTGAAGTGAGTGAAAAACATCCTGAATATGAAAAAGTAAATAATGCTATTAATTCTATTAAAGAAAAAATTAATTCAGTTAAACAAATGTTTGTAGATGGAAAGATATCATTTGAGGATGCTTATAAAGAGGTTACAGAAAATTAATGATTAGAATTTTAAAACATATAAGCCTTTTAGTTTTGATAATGTCAATTACTTCATGTTTTGACCCATCTAAACCAAACTATCAATACTTCCCTAATATGTATGAATCTGTTGGTTACAAGACTTATCAAGAGTCAGATGCTTTTCCTAATGGAATTCAAGCACAATTACCTGTTGAAGGATCAGTACCTAGAGGATGGCAGCCTTATGAATACGAAGACTCTAATGAAGGGTATGAGTCTGCAAAATTGAATTTAAAATCTCCCCTAGTTAATAATGAAGAGAACTTGAAAAATGGTAAAAAAATGTATGATATATATTGCTCAGTTTGTCATGGATCAAAAGGTGATGGTCAGGGTATATTAATGGAAAGAGAAAAGTTTTTGGGTATTCCAAGTTATGCTGATCGTGATATAACTGAAGGGTCAATTTATCATGTTTTGATGCATGGAATAAATTTAATGGGCTCTCATGCAGGTCAAGTTAACGATGAAGAGCGCTGGCAAATTGCTCAATATGTTTTAAAACTCAGAGAAGATTTAATTAAATAATGTACGTAATATCAAGAAATATCAAAATTTTATCCTTTTCATTGATGGTGTTGGGACTCTTGGGTATTGGATATGGATTTTATAATGCTCCAAAAACAATTGAGGAGTCTAAAGAAATGATAGCTAATATGCATCATGATTCTCATTCATCAGACTCACATGGTCATGACTCACATTCATCTGATGATTCCCATTCATCGGATTCTCATGCTTATGATTCTCATTCATCTGATGATTCCCATCACATGTCACATGATGAACATGTATTTCATCAGCTAGCTAATAGGCCTTGGGCTGCCCTTTATGTAGCAGCATTCTTCTTTTTCATGATCTCACTTGGAACATTAGCATTTTATGCTATTCAAAGAGCATCTCAGGCAGGTTGGTCTCCTGTGTTATTTAGGGTAATGGAGGGAATAACTGGTTATTTACTACCAGGTGGATTATTAGTCCTAATAATATTGATTCTATCTGTTCTACACTTTAATCATTTATTTATTTGGATGGATCCTGAAGTAGTAGAACATGATAAAATAATAAAAGCCAAAAGTGGTTATTTAGATCCATATTTTTTCCTAATCAGAGGATTTATTTATTTGCTTGGATGGAGTTTATATAGATATATTTCCAGAAGATTTTCGATTGCCCAAGATAATTCAACTGATAATAAATATCATGTTAAAAACTTCAAACTTGCTGCAGGATTCTTGGTGTTTTTCTTAGTAACTGAGTCTATGATGTCATG
>Ga0207993_1000107_pt1 | contig 33428 bp, 26 predicted proteins | sample ETN01SmetaG_2_FD_185791 | JGI IMG/M metagenome (GOLD analysis project Ga0207993, IMG submission 185791) | Marine microbial and viral communities from oxygen minimum zone, Eastern Pacific Ocean - ETNP2014F12-01SV265 (SPAdes) (version 2) | ecosystem: Environmental > Aquatic > Marine > Oceanic ...
CCACTGGAAAGTTTTTAATCGAAAACGATTTTTATGATGATGACAACACGAGAGTCAGGCATGAAAATGGCTTAGATTACGTCGACACCTGGGTGTCCTCCAAGTGAACCGTCTTCCGGCCGGCGTGAATAGCGTTCTTCTGTGAGCGCTGGAAATAGGAGATCAAATACGACTCCGCGTCATCCTGCAGCGCGTTGACGGCCTCCTGCTGAAACTTGCAGTTGCTGTGCAGGGCAGCCGAGATCTCCTTCACAAGACGATAAAACGGCTTGCGCTGGATGAGATGCTTGGTAGTCTTCTGCAGCTTGCGAATCTCGCGGATGGAAACTGTGCCGGGCTTGAACTTGTATTTTTTCTTCTTCTTGTCCGTGGATGCCACGACTTCGCTGCTGGCCTGTTGGACGGCGGAAGAGACCTCCATGTTATCCTGCAATGCAAAACGCACCCTCTTATATATCAGAACAAAGCATGCACATGTTTCTATTCACAACAGGCACGAGGCAGCCCGCGGTGGAAATCAGAAGATGGGCCGTACAATGTCGTTTGATTTTTTGACGCGCGCAGGGTGTAGGTTTCTGTGTCTTGTTTTATGTTTTTTACCTTGTGGCTGGCCCGACTCTTTCTGCAGCTGCTCACATTGTTTTTTACCAATAAACACCTGATCCGTCTCTGTTTTTTATCGCGGCTGGCTGCACGCGCCCCGGTCCATGAATTGTGCTTGCAGTGCCGCGCGGTTAGATATAAAAGACCAGCAGGGCGCGGTGTCGCATTGAATGTCTGCTGGGTGTATACCTCTCGTTTTGCCGGAGAGTGTCACCCAGCAGCGCGCAGTATTACGCGAATGCATCAACTATATCAAGCAGAATCGCGAGACGTATGGCATTTACGGAATTTGCAAGCACCCTTCCATGCCTGCCCTGTACACTGATGTCATAAACCAGCTTCTGGCAAATACGACTGGAGGGCGAGCTCCTTATCTCTCCCTTGGAGACGGCACGGGGTTTCGGTTACAGCTCATACCCGTAAACATGGAGGATCCGGACAAGGAGGAAAGCGAGTGCAACTTTATTTTCAAATACAATGAGGTCGAACAGAAACTGCAGACCCAGACCAAGGACACTCTGTGCACCAAGAGGAGGCGCGAGGACTAGCCTTCCTCGTGTCTTCGGCGCTCAATCTCGGCTGCCGTGACTGTTTTTTCACGCACCATTTTCTTGTGCCATTCCTGCACAGCTTCAATGCGCTTGATGCAGGCGCGCAGAGCGTTCATCTTCAAGGTCTGGATGCGCATCTTGGCGATTTTCGAAGCGTGTGGGCGGTGCATGTCTGTGGGAGGAGTGGTCCGATTTTTTATATGTTTTTAAAAACATTTACTACAGTTTGTGTAAGGGTATTTAAATGCTTGCCACCGACAAGGCAACAGAATCATGTTCTGGCGCCGTCTTCACCGCGAGTTAAACGAGCCGCTGGCATCAGGCCATGAGTTCGAAGTGCTTCTGCAGTGCATTCTGCCGCGGCCGTGTGCGGGGAGATGCGAATGGAGCTAGTGGTGGTTTGTAATGAAAACACATGAGGAAAGTTAACGCAACGAGCGCAGAGCGGGGTCGAGGCGCCGCAGGCGATTGACATGATATCTTTCAAGGTCGACACCAGGATCAGTATCAGACCTGATAGACCAAATTCCAAGTTCATTGTCAAAGTCTTGCACATATCCTGTCGTTCCATCCACGCTCTCAGCGCCCGTGCCTACCACAATGACGCGTTCATTTTGCTGCAAGTCCCTGGGCCCGGGCTCGGGTGGTCCCGGATCATCTGCGGCAGCCCTCAATACATTTTCTTCCAAAACCCGCAAAGGGCGATCACTGTCATCGAATTTGATTAGAACCCCATAGATATCGTCTCCTACCTCTTCCACTTCAAGCACCGTCCCCCGCAAAGGATCTGGTGCATCGACATCGATATATGGCATTCTGCTCAAATCAATGTAATTTTTTACCTGCACACGATCCCCGACTGCAAACCGCGCCCCGCCCGGGTTCGCGCGCCGCAGGCGATTGACATGATATCCTTCAAGCTCATCGGGATCATGATCAGGTATGATATAGAAAATCCCCCGTTTTTTGTCAAAGTCTTCCACATATCCTGTGTTTCCATCCACATCCCCGCCCGTGCCCACCACTATGACTCGATCATTTTTTTTCAAGTCTCTGGGCCCGGGCTCGGGTGGCCCTGGATCATCTGCGTGAGCTCTTGTCAAATATTTTTCCGAGATCCACGAAGGCTGATCACTGTCATCGAATTTGATGAAAAGATCACCATGTTCGTCTTCTGATTCAAGCACTGTTCCCCGCAAAGGGTGTGGTGCCTCGACATCGATCTCACTGAAGAAAAATTCTTGTTTTAGCTGCACACGGTCGCCGGCGGCAAACCCCGGACCAACCCGGTTCGTCGAGGGCGCGGCGCGCCGCAGGCGATCGACATGAATCCGTATGTCGTCAAACATGGTGGTTAATTCGTTGTATTGCACTATCCTTTTTTCAATTCTCTTATCATCTAATGTAATCTGCCAGTTTCCATACTCAGAATTGAATCTTTGTACATATCCAGTCTTCCCATTCAAGTTCTCAATGTCTATACCCACCACCATAACTCTATCAAAATTTCGCAAGTCTTTGGGCCCAGGTTCCGGTGGTCCGGGATCGACCGCATTAGTGTCGTAGACGAAACTCAAATGAGAACTAACATAATTTTCATCTCTGTCATCTAATTTGACATTAAGGTTTGTTTCATCTCCATGCTCAAACACTTCAAGCACCGTTCCCCACAGAATATATGGTACGGTGATATCAAAGTGAATTTCTTCAGAATCTAAATCCACGTTCTCGAAATACACGCGGTCACCGGCTTTAGGCAAGATTTTATTATCCCGCCATTGTCCTTTGCGCCTTGTCCCTTCTGAATCAGTGAGAGTGCCTTGGCCATGCCTCTTGCCATTTTTCCACTCCCCTTCATAGATGTTGCCATTACCCTTTTTGTGTACTCCAATACCATGCCTCTTGTCATTCTTCCACTCGCCGTCGTAGGTGGCGCCGTTCTTCCATGTATAAACCCCCCTGCCTTCCCGATTGTCCCCTTGCCATTGCCCCACATATTGATCGCCATTGCCAATTTTCATCACCCCTTGTCCATTTCTCATCCCATCTGCAAATTGCCCTTCATATTCGTAGCATCCAACCTTTTTAAAGACGCCTCTGCCATGCCTCTTGTCATTCTTCCACTCGCCGTCGTAGGTGGAGCCGGTCTCCCAAGTATAAACCCCCTTTCCTTCCATGGAGCCCTTTTTCCACTGCCCCGCATATTTATCGCCATTGGCGTACGTCTTCTCACCATGCCCGTGCGGTTTCCCGTTTTTGAACTCGCCCTCGTACCGACTTCCGTCCTTGCCCACCAGCACGCCAGGCCCCTCCCGCTGCCCGCGAAACATCTGCCCCGTGTACACGCCGTCCTCGGCATGTTCTGTGTGCTCTTGTCCGTCGGCCGCCTCGACAAACCGGTTGGCGATCCTGCCCAGGACCAAATTGGGCCGCACATCCTTGTGCTGAAACTCCACCCGGCATGTCGGGCAGTTGATGGGTAACAGGCCAAAGACCGGGTGTGGCTGCTGTTTGTCATGCACATAGCCGTCGACGCATTCGCTGCAGTAGTTATGGCCACAGAGCAGGCTTGCGGGGTCCCGCAGCGTCTCCAAGCAAATCCCGCACTTGTCAGATTCAAGTTCGGTCTTGATGGCCGTGACGATGGCTTCCAGGCTAGCTTTCTGCTGCTCGAGTTCAATCTTGTCTTTTTCCAGCTGATCCCGTTCCTGGCGGAGCATGGCGAGCTCCTGCTGCAAGTCCTGCGGCATGGCCTGCCGCTTCTTCTCCCGGTCGCTGGGGTCGTCGTCTTCATCGCCGCGACTGGTCTTGGTGTGCGATGGCTGCACGCAACACGTGGGGGCCCTTGCCTGCAAGATGCAGTGGATACGGTAGAGTGTGGCTTCTGCACTCATTGCTGTCCTGTTTTGGGCGCAATTTATATACAAAACTATAACCCTCAATGTATCCAAAATGAACTGGCACGACGTTGATAATCAATGGCCCGCTTGATGACATAAGGAGCGACTCTCGTGCTTCATGTCTTTTTCAAATGCCACCCGAGAGCCCAGACGCCCCCGCCAGCAACTCGGCCCTGACCTCGGCCTTGATCTTACAAAACAATACACCGCCGTCCAGCAAGGCCTGTGAAAAACTGTCGATCATGGCAGCGTGTGAGGGCCCCTTGTTGTGTATGCCACAAGCGTCGATTTTCTGCGACTTGAACATGACTAGAAAAACCACCTGCGCCAAAATGCCCAGGATCTCTTGCACTACACCCGCATGCACTTCACTGACTGAGCATAATATTGTGACAAATGTCTCAAAGGACATTCGTTTTTTCGCGGACAGCAGGACGTGTCCGACGCAGTCTTGTGGGATCACGCTTTGGAATCTTTCGAGTGATGCATACAGCGCGTCCATGACGACGTTTTCGTGCACTGCCAGCATCTCGCCGGAACAGTACTCGTTGGGTGTTGCGATTTGGGGCGTGTGGAACGCTGCGCCGACGTTGTTCAAACCCTCGTCGCTGACATCAGCTTGTGCTAGGAGTGCCGACAGCTCCAGTTTTGTGTATTCGCTGAGTTCCTTGTAGTAGTACGTACCGACATTGGCGCACATTCAAATCGAACTCGGGCGTGGTTTCTGTCGAGTCTTTATATAGAGCATACAGAATCGGTGTAAAAAATAAGACTCTTCAACGCGTCATACGGCGTGTTTTTCTGTTGTTCAAAGTGTTGAGGACAAAGTCTCTCATCAAGCCCTCGCTCACATGTGCCGTCCACTCCAGCACTGAACTTCCGTAGAATTTCACCAAGTATTCCCGCTGCCCCTTTCTTCCGCGAACCTGGACGATTTTTTGCGCTGGCAGCATCTTGGACCATTTGCGCACGCGCCGCCGCTTCGTCCACGCACTCAAAAGTGGCGGCGTGACGTGGCAGGACCAGGAATCATGCCGGGGCGAATAATTGCTCCATCGGATGAGGTATTCTGGCCCCCTTGCACCCTGTCTTTCGTCCAGAATGCAATCCGCCGCGCTGATGCGGCCAGTCTTGCGTTTTGGCATGCCCGTGTTCCGCCATTTTCGTGTTTGGCATTGTGTGCCCTTTTTTGTTTTCTACGGACACATCGACTTTCACAGAGGGCACAACGCAAACAGGAAGGGACATGAATGCTGGTGAATGGCGCGACGATATAGTTAAGGTATAAAAGCATGTTGTCTTTGTGCTGCCTCCCAACGACAAGCATGCGATCTTTGCAAAACGGCTCAATCAACAACATGCACCTGCTCCTGTTGCATCCCCAGACCTTTGTAAAGGAAAACAGAACCACGTACCGGTCCATGAATCAGGTCCTGCAAACGCCAAAAATATCCACCAAGCAGATATCGTTTTGCGACAAGGACAGTGAAGCGGAAGACGACGTCGACTTTGTCTTGTTTGTGCTGTTCAAGCTGATGAAGTTGGGCTGCAAGTCTTTTATCAAGAACCTTGCTGTGCGCCCGTGCCCCGCAGGCGGCAAGAAAGCGATTCACTGCGACTTGATTGGGTACCAACGCAAAAATGACACTTTGTTTGTCCTGTCGTACGCTCGCAAAAAAAGCCGCCTCAAAAAGACGTGGTTGCATTCAAGAAACTTCAAAAAGGCCGTCACCGAAGTGCTCTCGCCAGAAACAACAATACGGAGTATCGTCGTGCCGTTTTACACCTTTAGAAACTCCAGGCGCGTGTCGTTTAGACACAAGGACCCGTTTCTGGTTCGACACACCGACCCTGAATAGAGATAAGATTTGTGCTATATAAGGTTTGGAAGCCGCATGGCAAATGTCAGACTCACTCGTATGCCCCGCGGCAAAAATGGAATCAAGCTGATTTTGCGGAACCTCAATATCTTTCGGCAGCAGCTGCGCGAGCAAAACATTCCTTATTTATTATGTCAACACGTCAAGACAGGGCACAGTGACTTGTCATTTTTCTGTGACATAGACCACAGCGTCACCTGTTTGAAGAGGCTCGTCAGGCGCGCACTGAAAAGGAGACGGGTGGATGCTTCCATGCAAATCAATTATTACCACATCGAGTACTTTCTACAAACCATTGCCGGGGTCATTTCATTCTGCCGAGAACTTCGCGCTATGCAGCACCACTTTGCAGACTACACGCGGCTGCGCATCATGGCACAAAAGGATCACAAGGACATGGCCAGCTTCAGGCCACAGGTGAAGCCGTGTCTCATCAATTCATGGAGTCGCTGCCGCACTCAATTGCATGTGCTTTTTTTCAACATGGACGACTCTGTTTTCACATTTCACACGGGAAGCATGGTTTTGTACTGCCGAACCGTGTTGAACGAGGGACACTTTGTGATGCCAAAACCCGAGTCATACCATACGCGTCTGATGCGGAGAGAAGTCACAGGCGCGCGCGAACGCGGTTTACAGCGAGTGTCGCCCACGCCCAAAAAGACGCTTCATTCACCATGCGACCTCGGTCAGTCATGAAGCGTACTTTGTTTATTTTTCTGCGTCACCGCTCTGTGAACGCACCTCAAGAATGCTCGAGGGCCACGCCCTGTGCGATGCCATGCGGAAGGCTATGAAGTCTTTGTTTATTTTTCTGCGTCACCGCTCTGTGAACGCACCTCAAGAATGCTCGAGGGCCGTCAGCACCGCAGCGCACGCTGCACCCACTGGAAAAACTCAGAGTCATATTCGTGCTCCCCGCCCAAAGGCGATCCGCTGTGCACAGGCTTCATGCCATTCTTGGCCCACATGCGGTCGATGGTCTCAGCCATGTCCGGGTCCAAAAGGTTGAGTTTTCGGGACATATCGACGAGCGAAATGACCGTCGGGTGCAGGTTGTAGCAGATAAAGTTGCGGTCCATCCACTCCGTGGACAGATACGTCGTCGGGCGTCGCACGTGCAGATAAATTGTCATGCGCTGCCGCGCTGGAAACATCAAGACCGCCAGTGTGTTGGGCTCGACGTTTTTGATCGAGTTTTTGTCGTCCTGGTCCCAGTCGTAACAGACCGCAATGGCCCCGTGCTCCTGCATGCAGTCGTAGAAATTGACAGAGACCTGTTTTGACCCAGTGTTCCACAGGGCAGGGTATTTGGACTTGACGCTGACCAATGCCGCGGTGGTGAAGAACCTCTCGTACATCTGCGGGTGCTCTGCGGAAAAAAGAGGGGATATCCGCGGGAGCACGACAATGTCTCGCATCAGCGTCGCGAGCTCGGTGATGTTCAGCTCGCCGCCTTCGAAATCAGCGCGCATCTTGATGCTCCCCGCGTGGCTCTTGTACGAGTACTCGATGCTGAGAAAGTCTGCGCATTGCGTGTATTTCTCCATCGGAACCCAGTCCGACCTCTTCTTGGTGTCGGTGAAGACCAGGTTCAACAGACCGCGCTGCTGCTTCAGTCTGGCGGTTGTCTCGTTGTAATTCGGGAGACTTGCCCAGCCGTCCGCCGTCTTGCTCACCGCCTGCTCCCACAAGTCGTACGCCTTGAGGACTTTGCGCTCGTTCAACGCCATTTGGACTTGCTGGTACACGAGTTCGGGCTTCAGGCGTATCTCTGCCATCGCTTGTAATGAAAAAATGCATGTCATATATATGCCTTCCATTTCCCCCCTGTTTTTGCACACACCCAGTACAGCAGGAATTGCGGCAAGAAGCATAAAAACGAAAATCGATTCCAAAGTTGCCGCAAAGAGAGCGCCCAGGCACAGCGCCATGTGTTTGCTGGAGCTTGTGCAAAATCCAGACGTGGCGTCCCTGGACGCCTTTGACGTCGTGTTCAGCGGACCCAGCGTGGATGAACAAATACACCGCGCGTTGGGTACCATCCGCGTGCTGATATCCATCAATCGTGTAGTGCAGTCCAGCTGCCTGGTCACGAAGCTCTGGAACAAGGCAATCGTGCTCGCGGGGAGACATAGAAAGACGGCACAGCTCGTCTGGTGTGCAAAGCGCCTGTACTCCTTGCAACACAAGAACGACGTGTTTTTTCACCTGTACCAGATGACGATGAGCCTGTGCTGTGAGAGCATGCCCGTGTTTTCCACGTTTAACACGTGCTCAGAGGCGCACGCCATCCTGAGATCCAACTTTAGTCGATCCATGCAGACCTCCGGGGTGTTGCAACTGTTGAACCGGCAGCTCACGGCCCTGCTGCGCGAGAGTGGGGACTCGCAGCGAAAGGATGACATGGCGTTCCGAGCCGTCATGAGCGTTCTGCAACGATGCGTCGGCATTGTGAATGGGTGTCTAATCTTCCTGGAATCGCTGCAAGAAACCCGAGACGCATGCGCAGAACTGGCGATGAACCTGATTTTTCTCTACCACCGACACGGGGTGGATATCGAAATCTCGCACTTGACGGTAATGGAGGCCCTCTTTTCCACGGTGTCGGGGAACACGCTCGAGTTCATCTTTGAGCACGTGGTCCGGATTTTCCTGGGCAAATTTGAGGCGTGTTCGGACAGCCACGTCTCCTACCTGCAGGGCGTCGTCATGCGGATCATGCGGAACAGCTCCGTCGGCAAACGGATTGCGATCCGCAAATTCATCTCAGACAACGACATTATCGCGGACTTTGCCCGCTGTGTTCACAATCAAGGCGCCGTGGCGTCTCACAAGCACAACGCGGCGACGTGCGTGCTGTTTGAGCTGGTGTCCATGGCGGGGCATTTTGACGTGCGCTCCGCCGAGCAGACGCTCCAATGCATGCTGCACTGCATGACACAGACATCGGACGTGCCCCAGGCAGACCTGTACCTGCTCATCGTCCGCCAAATCTTTCTCAAAAACTCCCGGCCCATATGCTCGGACCTCGTCGGCGAGCTCGTCAAAACTCTTTCCAGCCCGAGCTTTCCTCGGGGCATCGAACGCGTCATGTCGGTGATTGATCCACTGGTCAAGAACAAAAAAAATTCAATCAACCTCCCGACGTGCCAAGCCCTCGTGCGCTACGCCATGTCCTCCTTGATCGAGCCCGAGCTGGACATGACGACTTGGGTCAAATGTCTCGCGATTCTGCGAACCTTTATCCATCAGATCAATCGCGCCAACCTGGTGTGCATCCTCGAACACGGGCGCGTGTTTGTCGACGCCATCCAGGCCTGGAGCCTGGACCCGTGCCATTTCTGTCAGATACTGTACATATTCCGCCACATCGTGTGCCGCCTGTCCGTGTGCAAGGAGCTGATGCTCGACCGCATCCAGGACTGTGGTTTCGTGGACCTCATCAGAAAAAAGCTCAGGGAGGCGACGTTCATGACGTTCATGCATGAAGGGCGCGTGAGCATCTCCTACATCAAGGCAGCCGACATACTCTTTGCGCACAACATTCTCTCCGGGGTTCAAGACGGCGTCGATTTTCTGCGCTTCACCGCCCGCGCCATGCTGCGGTACTGCTGCAACAACAGGCAATCGGCCGTTGACATCTTGCGGATAACGCTGCGGACGATGCGGAAATTGGAATCAACGGACAAATTTGACAGCTTGACGCTGAGATTGATGCTGCAGGCTATCACGCGCATTCGATTTACAGCCGACCACGCTCTGACCACATACGCCATCATCATCGCCAAAATTTGCGTGGTTGCTGAACGGGACAACGTGGAAGCAGGCCCTGTATTGTCTGCAACCAAATCCAGCGAAGACTACATCGCAGAGCGCATGGTCTTATTTTGCAACAATGTCCTTGCAGGTGTGGAGCTGTCGAATGCGTTGCTCGAGCTCAGTGCAACATCGGACAAGATTTTGAATACTTTAAGCATTTTTCGCGTCATCTATTCGGAGACGTTTCTTGCGCACGACACGCAGGGTGGCAGGGCTCTCATCAAAGGATCCCTGGCCGCTCTATCTAGAATCAGAACTTTTATTGCAAACAAGCACAGAGCAAATGTGAAAAACGGCAACCTTGAACGTGCCCTAGAAGAGTTTTTTCAGTCTTATGTAGACTTTGCATGAATAAAATCTACACACGCTCACGCACGCTCGCCCCTGATCCTGCGCGCCAGCTGGATGTCCTTTGGCAAAATCGTGACGCGGCCTGCGTGAATCGCACAAAGATTGGTGTCCTCAAAGAGACCCACGAGGTAGTCTTCGGCGGCGGTCTGGATTGCTTGCACGGCAGACGACTGGAAGCGCAGATCAGACTTGAAGTCCTGGGCCACCTCGCGCAGCAGGCGCTGGAACGGCAGCTTGCGCAGCAGGAGCTCCGTCGACTTCTGAAAGTGACGAATTTCGCGCAGGGCGACGGTGCCCGGGCGATAGCGGTGTGGCTTTTTCGGAACCATGGCAGTGGTCTTGATCGCAGCCTTCTGCGCCAAGACAAAGGGCATCGGGGCGCCGGAGACGTGCTTGCGCGACACCTGCTTCGTGCGAGCCATGTTGTGCGTGGTGCGTGCGGTGAACTCAAACGCTGTTTTTGAAAAGGGGTATCAGCCCCTGTTTTTAAAAACAAATTTAAAAGCAGCGTTTTCAAAAAACAAATTTAAAAGCAGCGTTTTCAAAAACGCTCTATCAGGCGCGGTCCATGGAAAGGAGCACGGAAACCTTGCCAGCGTTTCTGGACGATCCGTTGTTTTCGGACAATACCAGGGCTTGGCTGTTGAAGTTATGGTCCCTGCGGTACATTCCACCGGACAATGTTTCTAGGCACGGCAATGATTCAATCTAAAGACAGACGTGATGTCTTGGGCCACTACGTCGCAACTTCACTTCAGCAGAGCATCGATTATATCTTTGATATACATTTTTTTACGCCCCTCTCCTTCTTGCTCGGATGCACGTTGGAATTCCTGCAGAAAAACGGCGCGGACTTCTCCCTGCACCCTTTGAAGGCTTTGTTTCTGAATATTTGTCGCAACCTTCCCTTCGAATTCTATACTCGGCGTCCTTCTTCCCTTCGCTACTTTTTTATCAATGGAAACCACGAAGTTCTTCTTCCTGTTTCCAGAAAATTTCCAAGTTTTTTCAAAAGCAGTTAAGCGATCCAAATACACGAGGATGTTTTTCTCTTCTGCTGTGTCCAGGGCATGCTCTTTGGACGCAGGACATTGCAACCATATGAATGTTTTGGTGTCTTCTTTTGGTAGAACGTTGTTCATGTCTGCAAGTCCTTCTACCAGACTCTTGTTTTCATTCAACGTGTTTGTGACAAGCGATTTCTCGTCGTCGTTCACTTCTCTACAGGCATCGTAATACTTTACATTTGCGTCCCATAGCACCTGATAATTTACCATCCAGGCAGGACACGTGCTCACGCGAAACGGCACATTGGGATCGTCTACCGTGTGAAATTTCTCCCCTATCATGGTTCTGATCATTGCTGCATTGCCCGTTGAAATTCTAACGTAAAGGCATGTAATCTTGGTTCTAGGGGCGTCTGCTTTCATCTGATTGATGGCGCTTGTGATTGCTTCTTGTACCGCTGTCTTTTCAACGACGTGAGCATCAACCCTGATTTCCAGAGACACGTACTTCTTGTCCTGTTCCAAGGACCCGTCTTCTTTGGGGGCTTTGTCGTAGTATCTTTCTGTTTTGAGTTCAACTGCTGCTGGTTTTTCAGGCTCTGGTTTTTCAGGCTCTGGTTTTTCTGCGGCTTTGTCTCTTTTGGGCAACATTTTTATCACCCCCGCAACCCCACTCGCAACCCCACTCGCAACCCCAGCTGCCCAAGAATTCGCTTTCGGTGGCGTTGACGTGGTAGAAATTTTGTCATCAACGTATTTCTTCAACTCTTTCCACCTTTCAAACCAGTTGCTTTTGTCATTGTCAAGGATGCCTTCGTTTTTCAATGTTGCAACCATGGCAGCTATTTCCGCTTCCAAAAACTCATCCTTGTCTGGTCTTAATACGAGGTCGTACTGCGTTTTCATCTGCTCGATGACTTGTTTCTGCAAACTTTTGAGTTTCTGCTCATTGGCTTCATTACGGGGCTTTGCTTTCAAAAACACAAAGGCGTACTCGATTTGCCGGATGACCTTGGTCAAAAAGTCAATGCGTTGCTTTGTCAACAAGGCATTCAGATCAAGTGCCATATTCTCTTTACAATCATCCAGGTACTCAATTGAATCATCTATTTTTGTCATTACTGTGGTGTTATTGGCCAGAGGTTCATTGATTTTGGATATTTGATTGCACCATGCGGCGAATTTGTCAAACTCCTCAAACTTTTTTTGTAGGGAATGGTCTGTGATATCAGAGCTTTCGAGTACGTATTCCAGCGTTGTATCGTTGTTGGCAGGCGTCATTGTCGAGGCCAACTGGAATAACACGTTCTGTGCCAGAGTAAAATATTTTTTTGAATTTCCAATGTTGAAAATGTATTTTTCGTTCTCAATAAATGCAGGAGTTGATTGTTCACTGTTCAACTGTGCAAGGGCGATTAATTGCTCCAGATTTCGATGAAAACAGAAATTAAAGGGTGTATCTGGCATAAACAAAAACTTGCACATGGCAGCAGAATTTTTCTGTAAGGTAGTCGCCATGACCCTGTCGCACATAAAAGTCTGGGTTTCGATGACTGTTTTTAGTAAAGGCATTCCGTTTCCCGGTCTTGCAAACCATTTGTCAATGTAAAAAGTTTTTTTAAGGCCAGTTTTGGACAAAAAGTCTTGGAATTGAGATGGTTGACACGCGACGCTAAACGAATAGGCAACGCACAGGCCTAACACATCTTCGTCGGTGTTTTTGATCACAAAAATATCCTCGGGCTCGTCGTCCCAGGATTGTTTCTGTTCTTCGCGATCATATGTGGGCATGGGCTTGCTATTTTCATCGTACAGTATGAATTTATCCTGCAACTGGTTTTCGATGAATTCTTCGTGCATTTTTGCCATAGCGTCATAGCCAATTGTTGATTTATTCAGGCGTTTCACCATGTAGTCGCTGACACCTTGAGGTAATTGCAGGTCTCCTCCCTTCCTGGTTACAATCTCTGTGCCCTTGGGACCAACAAACTGAACCACGATTTTTTCACCCGTCACTGATATTCCAGTTTTCTTCCCATCCTCGCCGCTCGGTTTTGCGGGACTCTTCCCATCATCCTCGCCGCCTGGTGTTGCTGGGCCATTTCCGCCACCCGGAAGTCCAGAGTCTTTGTCACCACCCTTGCCGCCGCTCGGTTTTGCGGGACTCTTCGCATCATCCTCGCCACCTGGTGTTTCTGGGCCATTTCCGCCACTCAAGCCTTCCAACTCTTTCTGAATATTCCCCAAACCACTCAATACATTAGTAGCATTCCCTTTTGAGCATTCCATGATTTTCATCAGTTGAGTTATTTTGTCTATTGTGGATTTTCTCTTCAACCACCACAGACCCCCATCCCTCGTGCCATTATTCAAGGTTTCTATTTTATTTATCGATCTTGTCGTTATTTCCGCCATTTCGGCCATGTTGAAGTTTTTCAATGATTCCACTTGCGTTTCCAAACTCGACAATCTCTTCTTTAATTTTGAGTAATTCTCGTGTCTGGTTTTTCCTTGAAGTAAAGTTTTGCATGTCAATATGCATCTAGAGGCCTTGCCAATTTCCTCTTCAAATGCCAACTTTAATTGTTGGACATTTGCTACAGATTGTTCTTTTTTCGGTTGATGTTTTTCAAAGTAGGACGTTTCTGCACTTCCCAGTGTTTTACTCCATGCGTCGTCTAGATCTGTTCGTTTCTTATACTGGAGCAGAATGTCGGCACCTTCTGCCGCAGAGGCAAAAACGCTGGTTTTAGCACAAGTTTTGCAATGCCGGGGGAACTGTGTTTCTGTATATAAAGACATGTTGCTTTCTTGCTGGCTTGTTACTTCAAAGACCACGGGCTTTTATATACAGTTTTTCGAGTGCGCAAAATGCTCGTGACTCTTTTTTATGCATCGTGGTATCTATTCGACTACATACATTTCAGAATTTCGCCAGTTTTGAGAGCGTGGGTTTCAAAGTTGAAATGCTTGAGGATATGTACGCCGGTGGACAAGACGAAACGAGAGATCACAACGTAGCCGAGGACAGGGTCTCAATCACCAGAAAGACCGGCTTGAGCGTGAGAAACGACGAGAACACGTAGGCGAGTTGGGACAAGACCAGGGGCATGGCTTGCAAATAGATCTGTTTTTGCGCCTTCAGGTGGATTTTGAAGACGTCGGTGACAAGAGCAGTGAGGAAAGATATTGCGGTTGTCACCAGCAACATAGAGAAAAAGGCTGTCACGGCTGTGCTCTTTTGCCTTGTTCTGGAGTCGTTCAGTGTCTCCACGATCATCAGCTGTGCGGCGGCGCCTGTCACGATGCTTCCTACCATGAGGTAGAACGGGAAGTTGTCCGTGTTCCGCACCCCGCAGGCATATTCCACTGTCAGAATGTGCAGAAAAATTGACGAGATGAACGCCACTAGCGCATAACGGTTCCTGGTAAACAGGCACAAGCTGCAGCAAAACAGATGGACGCTGGCCCCGGGGAGACCAACAACTAGACTCAGAAAGAACAAGTTGCACTGATACGGAAAGGTGGCGTGGTCTGGGTCGCGACTTGCAATTAGGCCAGCCACAAACGGTATTGACAGACAGCACACGCACACGAACCATAGCACATGTACAGCGCTCACTTTTTTCGGCTGGGCCGACGCGCGCTCCGCTGCGAACGAACTATGTGTCTGTTTGCTGTCAAACTGTTCGTGCGGAACACTGTGCGGTACAACGTCAAAGACAGCCCTGCTCTTCGGAAACGTCGCAAATATGGATTCCGCGCGTGACGTTTTGCGGAGATCCACAGCATCGAGGACTTTGGACATGCAGTGCATGTGTTTTTTTTGCTCGTTTATATACAGCCTTGTACACACTTGGTGAATACGAAACAGGCACAAACATATGCCAATTAGTCAAACTGTGTTGGCATTCCAGATCACCTACGCGTCGCGCTGCAGGGCCTCGATCAATGCCACTTCTTCCGCGCACTCATTCTCAGCCTCGCGAATCCTGAACCGCAGATTATGCTCTTTCAAACGAGTGCGCGCCGTGGTCTGTAGCCTTGCAAACAACACCTCGCAAAAGAGAACCATGTTCTCAGAAGTCATGCAATCGTTGTCCGCGGACACACTTTCCTGCAGGCGTGGATCTTGAATCCTGAGATCGTGCATTTTTTGCGACAGTCGGCCACGGTAGTGCAAGTCTGCCGCTGCCTTGTAAAAGTCGCGGCATTCCAGCGCAAATCCGAGTGGAATCGCCTCCATCAACACAGAGAGGGCCAGTCTCGCCCGGGACTTGAATGCAATGTCGGCATAATCATAGCGCATGTACGGGTCTGATGCCATGCTTTCCGGATACATGTCCCTGTAATTCAGCAAAAGGCAATTCAAAGACATGTCTTTAAAGTGTTGTTCCGAGTGCCGTTCGTTGAACAGGGCAACCTGACTGCTCAACTCCTTTTCCTTGCCGGAAAGCAAGTCGCGAAAATTTCTGTCGTCGCTCGCGACCTGATCCTCGATCATTTTCTTCATTTCCAGATATGGAAGACCGGCGTTCATCGTATACAAACGATCATATGCCCAAGACATGTGGTCCAGGTGCTGCAGCACGGAGAGAAAGCTTTCGTACCTCTGCAGCCGGTGGTACTCACGTCCAATGTCTTCGCAGATTCCCTTCATGAAACACCGCTCGTATTTGCTCTTGAGCCGCGACAAAGCGTCGTGCCCAAGAATCGCCAGTTTTTCCACCACAGCCAATGCCATCTGAGAGTGACTCGTGTCATTCAGCGAGTCGCAAAACCACCGAATAATCTGCGGCGCCGACATGCGCCCTGCCCGTCGTTGGTAACCCTCGTGTTTCTTCTTTTTAAAAACGCAAAATAAAAAAATAAAGCAATTGGCGAAGAGTCAAATTTCAAGAAAAAATGCCTTTTTAAATCACGTGCATCTGGCCCCGGTCCGAGGAGTTCACGGCGCTATGGCCAGCTCGAATGCCCAGGAGGCGCGCCTGCACGCTTCCGAGGCCCAGATGCCCGACGATATCAAGAGGCGCCTGGCCAGTGCGCACAAAGACAAAATGAGCCTGGAGACCTGCGACCTCCGTTTGCGCGTGTTTGTCGTGCGCGGCCTCACCGGGACGTACCAAGTTGTCATCGCGGCTCAGCCCCGGTGCTCGTGCCAAGACTACCTGCACAGGCGCAAGAACTGCAAACACATCTTGTTTGTGCTGTCGCGCGTGCTTGGCGTCGCCGATGGCAACCCGGTCCTGTGGCAGAGGGCGCTTGCGGCAGGTGAAATCGCGGCGATATTCGAGCATGCCCCCGCGCAGCTGCGGCAGCAGAGCGCCGCGTCGACGTCATCCCTGTCTCCCTGCAGGCTCCCCGGGGAGGTCAGCGGTGCCTGGCGCGATCGGTTGCGGGGAGGGCAGTTTGCTCTGTCTGGCATTCTCGGCTGCCGGCCTCGGGGTTCCATGGTCGTGTCCGTGGACAAACTGCTCGCCGAGCACCGCCGCGTCGTGAAGGAGTTTACGTATTTTGAGTCTCCTAGCGACTTTTTCCGGCAGACAGCGCTGTGCGACGTCAAGACCTTTCACGAGGTGATTGAGATCGGGGCTTGGGCGAAGCTCTACTTTGACGTGGAACACTATGTGTCAGCGCAGCACGACCCGGACAAGATTGCAGAATGCCTGGCCGTGATCAAGGAGAGCCTGCTGCAAGACTTTGTTTGCGTTCAGAATAACCCGGCCGTGCTGGAAGACGTGATCATTCTGACATCGTCGCGGCCCACCGGTGATCGATTCAAGCACTCGTACCACCTTATTTTTCCGCAGATCTACTTTCAGGGGCTCGTGCTGATGCGGAACTTTGTCCGGACCTTTGCGCGTGACCCACGGTTGCAAGCTTTGGACTCCAAGGGCGCAGCAAAGTCGATGATTGACACCAAGGTCTACAACATGAATCAGTCCCTGCGGTTGATTGAGTCCTGGAAAATCGACCTGCTGCATGGTACCCAAGTGCCGCTACGGTACGCCGACGATCGTGCGCCCGTGACTTTGTCCGACCTGGTGCGCACGGTGGTGTCGCACGACGATGGGGAGGACTGCGTGCGAATTCGTGAAGAGGAAGACTCGGAGGGCGGGGATGAAGGCCTGCAGAGATCGTTTCCGGCCTGGCCTGGGGGGTTCACTCGAGTCATCCGACACAATGAGAGTGATGCCTTTGCGTGGATGCAGATCAACTGCGGCGAAGATGGCGGCGAGCGCCTGGAAGCTCTGCGCAAGCATTTTGCTGGCAGTGGCTACATGCACTTTCTGCATGTCAGGTGGCGGAAACGCAATAACAAATACCTCTACGCCTGGACTGGCACGGACGACATGGTGCGCAAGGCGCAAGAGATTCATGCAGCGTTGCGCGAGCTCCGGGGCAGGTACTTGAAAGATTTCAGTCTGGGGACGAAGATCAACAACTATGGCACGGAGTCCTGGGTCAAAGCAGGGCATATTATTGCGGACTCGGCTTTAGGTTATTTGTCGGAGGACGACCTTGACGAACTTGTTTCTCAGGCGTCCTGCGTGGTCGCTGATTCAGTCGCAACACCGGAAAGGCCGCGTGATGAGGCCGTGACGCCACAAAAGCCGCGTGAGGAGGTCGCAACACCGCAAAAGCCGCGCGAGGATCTCGAGGTCGTGGCAGCGTCCAAGGTGACTCCGCAGAAAGCAAAAACCCTGGTGTTCGATGAAACGCACACAAACATGCAAACTCCCAAAACCGCTCGTGAAGCCACGGGCACGTGTGCGAAGGGCTCTGGTGCAACACAGCTTTCCAATTTGAGGATGAGCGACTTCTTTGCGGTTCCCGACTTTTTCGGGCGCACCGAGTGTACTGGCGACGGGAGCCAACACGCAAGCTTGGACACTTACATGAAGGATCTGAATTACCAGCAGCGACTTCCGACTGGACTTGACGCCGAGTATCACGCACTTGTGGAGGAGGACCTGTTTGCAGGGCAACGCCCGTCTGCGTTGGCCTGGCTCCAAGGTTTTGACAAGACTGGTAGTGCTGGCGGAAGTGTGGCTGGAGCACCTGGACAAACGGTCGTGATACCGGACGAAGAAGACGACCTTGCGGGACAACGGCCGTCTGCGTTGGCCTGGCTAGGTTGTTCGGACAAGTCACCTGCTGGTGACGCGGGTCATGCTGGAGCACCTGGACAAACTGTTGTGATATCAGACGAAGACGACGGCTTTGCGGGACAACGGCCGTCTGCGTTGGCCTGGCTAGGTTGTTCGGACAAGTCACCTGCTGGTGACAGGGGTGTGGCTGGAGCACCTGGGCAAACGGTCGTGATACCGGACGAAGAAGACGACCTTGCGGGACAACGGCCGTCTCTTTTGACCTGGCTAGATTGTTCGGACGAGACACCTGCTGGTGACGCGGGTCATGCTGGAGCACCTGGAAAGACTGTCGTGATATTAGACGAGGATGAGGACGACGACGACGACGAGAAGGAGGGCGAGGTCAGTGCTTCAAATACGAGAGACACCCGTGGCCTTCAAGGGCGTGCGCAGGAACAGCCCCGAGAAGGCAGCGAGGATGACGAGGGCAGTGCGTCAAATACCACAAGAACAGACACCCTTGGTCGTACAGGGCGTGCACAGAAACAGCCGCGAGGAGGCAGCAAGGAGGGCAAGGGCAGTGCGTCGAATTCTAAAGACACTCGAGGTGCTGCAGGCCGTGCGCAGAAGAGGGTCCGAGAAGAGGGCGGGGACGCAGATGGAGTACGCAAAAAGGGGAGGAAACTTTGTCCACACAACCGCCGGAGGTATTTGTGCGTGGAATGCGGGGGCGCCAGCATTTGCGAGCACGAGCGTCGAAAGGATCAATGCATAGAATGTGGCGGGTCGAGCATCTGTGAGCACGGCCGCCAGCGGCTTCGTTGTCAGGAATGTGGCGGGGCTAGCATTTGCGTTCACAAACGTCGAAAGGAGGAATGCGTAGAATGTGGCGGGTCGAGAATATGCATTCACAAGCTGCGAAGGGATAAGTGTAGGGAATGCGGGGGCGCCAGCATCTGCGTCCACAAACGCCAAAGGGATAAGTGTAAGGAATGTGGGGGCGCCAGCATCTGCGTTCACAAACGCCAAAGGAACAAGTGTAATGAATGCATGGGCGCAGGCATCTGCGTTCACAAACGCCAAAGGAATAATTGTAAGGAATGCGGGGGCACCAGCTTCTGCGTTCATCAGCGTCGAAGGGCGGAATGTAAGGAATGCATGGGCGCCAGCATCTGCGTTCATCAGCGTCGAAGGGTGGAATGTAAGGAATGCATGGGCACCAGCTTCTGCAAGCATAATCGACAAAGGGCGAAGTGCAAGGACTGCCTTGGCGGCAGCGTCTGTCCACACCGCAATATCCGCCACCGCTGCAACGAATGCCCGAAATGCAGCATCTGCTTGACCAGCGTGGCGGGGTATGGCGAGAACTCGAGCATGTGCCTGGCATGTTTCCGCCTGCACGCAGTTTCAACAAGCAGGCCCAACGAGAACGCACTGAAAGAGTATCTCGAGAAGAAGGCGCGTCTGACGGTGCAAAAGCGTGATGTTCGGAAAAGGGACGAGATGGAACTCAAGGCGTTCCTGGAGCAGATGCCAGGGCTGGAAATCGTCGTGCACGACAACGCGGTCATGGGCGCCGACTCGGCCTGCCCGGGTGCGAAACTGCGGCCCGACTTTCAGGTCAGTTCGCGTGCCATCCGGGAGCACCTGTCTCTGTGGGTCGAGTGCGACGAAGATGCGCATAGGAGCCCCGAATACAGCTGCGAGCTGGCGCGCATCTGGAAGATGTACTCTGCTGTCATGTGGAAGTACCGGGTGCACGTGGTCCGCTGGAACCCGCATGCGTTTGCGACGGGCTTCAAGGCCTCGAGGGAAAAATTTCCGAAGGAACGACGATATAAAATACTACAAGATGAGCTCGATCGCATCATGAAGGAGGCACAGGAGCAGCCCCCGGACTTTCTGCTCAAGATCACGTATATTTGTTATGACTGCAGCTGCGGCAGCGCAGACGTGTGTGGATTCGTGCACCACAGGACGTACATGTCGGAAGAGGAGGTTCAGGGGGACCTGGAGCGCGGGATGTGATGCAGAGGGGCACGAAGCGCGATTTGTACGGTATTAGAACACCGAAGCGCTATATAAGAAACTACACAGGTTTGTGTATATATTTTGAGAGTAAAACCAAAGTGTAACGATGACAGTAGCCACCCGTCAGACTGATTTCTTTCACTTTACTTTGGTGATGCTGGAACGTTATGTTAGGAAGCCCTTGGAAGGCACCGTAGTTGATGAATATCTGTTTTTGCCTGTGAAGCTACTGTATAGACAGAGAAAAAAAGAGGATTGACTGGACATCGTACGAAAATCATGAAAATCAAAACTCAAATCGCTCGCCCATGAGACGCAGATAGCCCTCGTACTCTGTGGGGTCCCCGGGGACCACCATGCGGGATTCGAAGAGCCCTGAGATGAGCCTGACCAGCTCCTCCTTCCCGACCAGCACATGTACCGGCGAATCCTGACCAAGCCGCGCATGCATGGCCATGACAAATGCCAAGACGTGGTCGTCGTGCTTTCCCGGCCGCACCGCAAATGCCACGCTTACAAAGCGAGAGCTCGGAATCAACAGAGGTTGGCGAGCCAAAGGGTGTGTGCCAAAGTCGACGCCCCACTGGTACACTCGCCCGGCTTCAGTGACTGCGACTGAAAAGGCAGTGCCAGCAGCGGCCACCGCAACCCGCTCGCCATTAAAAGACTCGCGCGGGATTCGGCTGAATTCATGCCTGCCCCATTTGTCCTCGAAGCCTAGCTGCCCCCACTGACCCAGCCCACTGGCCCACATGATGCCCTGTACGTCAACAAGAAGTGTGTGCGCCTTGCCGCACGCGGCCATCGCCACATCCTGGCATTCATAAAACAAAACGCGAAGGGGCACGTTCACATTATCCAAAAACCCGAGTCCAAGCTGTCCATACCGATTGCAGCCGCACGTGAACAGACGGCCGCGTGAAGAGACCACGGCCATAAAGTCGCGACCTGCAGCGATGAAGACGGGCTTCTCCGTCTCAAAAGAACCGGAGTCCACCTGCTTGGGAGTGTTGCAGCAAACCCGGCTGTTGTGGCCGAGCTGTCCGCGGTGGTTGGCGCCCCACGTGAACACGCCGCGCGAAGTCACGGCTGCAGTGAAGTAGGCTCCGCAGGCTACCATGCTCACGGGCATGTGTCCAAAGCCTGCTTGCGGCACAAGCTGCGGGTCGTACACTCGATCCGAGTTTGACCCTAGCCCCAGCTGCCCGTCGAAGGCACTACCCCACGTGTACAGGGCGCCGCGCGTGGTGGCCACTGCTGTGTGAGCCTTACCGCACGCCACCATGAACACTGGAACATGGCCAAAGACTGAGGGCTGAATGTGCTGGAAAGTACCAATGCCTGAGCGGTTGTGGATCAAAGACATGCCGTTGTCACCGCAGCGCGAGATCAGCACTTGCCCGTCATGCGTCACGGCGGCGAGGTGGTAAAACCCAGCAGCAACCTGCCGCGCACTCTTTACAGACAGCTGTTTCGACAGTGGATGCAGTGGGATTTCTCCCCAGCAAAAGATGTTATCTGGTCCACACAGACCCACTGCAAACTCGTTCCCGGCCGCGAGCGCCATCGTGCAGCGATTTGGCCGTGTTTGATAGTACCCGAAAATATTGGCGCCAATTTTTTTACCCACGCGAAGTCCGAATTCAATTCGATTTGAGAAGAACCATGACGGGCATGCACGAGGCCGACCCCCTCGAGCATTTCCGGTGCCCGCTGTCGAAGCAGGTGATGCTTGACCCGGTCAAAATGTGCGACGGTATTTACTATGAACGGGAGGCCATCGCGGGGTACATTGACGCTCGCGTCGGCGAATCCGACGACATTCGCACGGTTGAGTCGCCGATCATGCAGGGACTGTTCCTGGTATGCCCGCATCCGTGGACGGACGAGGCCTTCACCAAGCAGTGCAAGGACGCCTGGGCTGCTTTCCAGGCCAGAACGCCGCGTACAAAGCTGCGCAGGATCAAGCAGAAGGCTTTTCTCATGCCTACGCCGGGAATACACCGAACTACGGCTTCTTACCTGCGTTCACTCAGGCAACGCTGTTGATCCTGGAGAACACAATGTATATAAACACGTTCTATCCCTTGAGCCACCGACATGCCTGCAGAACGCATTTGTAGATTCAAAGAAAACACCCGCGTGCTTGCCAACGTGGTGCCAGGAAATGCGCTGGTGCCCGGGACCATTGTCAAGACGAACCACTACGAACCAGCGTACCGCCAAGATGCACTGGTCCCGTACAAGATTGCACTTGATGATGGCAGGAATGTGTTTGCCCCCCTGGACCACGACTCCTGTGTACAGGCGATGCCGAGGCCTTGTGCTTTCACGGGTATGCCCTGCTTGCAGCAGTCGCAAGCGGAGCCTGGCAAGTTCCATGCACCCAGGCCAAAAATATGGAGCATGACCATGCGCCCCGATCTCTCAGGAGCCCATATTGCGGTTCTCATCTTGCAGTACAAGGAGGACATCTTGAATCAGTACATGGGGATTTTGGAAGAGTTTGCAGAAAGTCCCACGGCGCCATACATGGCGTCGGCGACGCTGGAGCAGCTGAAGAAGAGCATGGTTAACATGTCCAGATTCATGTTTACATTTGAAGAGGACAAACAGCTGATTGGTACAGTGAAAAGCTGCATGGAGGAAGTCTTTGATGTCAACGGGGACATGTTCAAGTTGCACCAGTTCATGTCGCGGCAGGATAAAGATGTGGGATATGAGGGCAGTGATCTAGCGGAGTTTTACGAGAACCGGGTGTGCACGTACGGTGACCACGGCCTTTACCAGGCACTGGCGGTCTTGTTGCAGAAAATGGAGGAGTCCGAGGCAGACACAGAGGCTTGAATGCGCCTGGTATCTTGCCCGGTCTGTGTTGCCACCGCTTTGCCTGTAGACATCACACATGTTCCGCGGAAAACGATTGAATAAATTCCAGCTTAGACTGGTAATCACCCCCTGCGGCATGTAGAATAAAGGTCTCGCTCCCCCACGAGTCAAACGACATGGAGGAGCTGGTGATGGCGTCGTTCTTGGACGCCGGACGCACATTGATGCGGCACCGGTCGACTACCTTGGTGCCCGCGACAAACTGGGGCGCAAGCGAGGAATTGTACTGGGGCGCAAGCACAGAGTCAATACGGCGCATGCCAAAGCACATGGGCCATTTGTTGAGGAGGTAGAAGAAGGCGCGGTTTTCAAATCGCAGGGGCAAGTAGGGGTCAAATGCCAGCAACTCTGCGGAGCTGATGGCTTCCTGCAAAAATCTATGCGCCGTGCTGGAGTTGTGCAGCATGAAGACGCCGCTATTGATTCCGTTGAAGTCTTCGGAAATCAGCAGAAACGCATGACTCTCAGTCATTTCCAGTATGAGTTCAGTGAGGTCAAAGTCCAAATTGTTGATAAAGGCGTCGGCGTCGAGCATCAAGACGTACTCGTGCCGTTGCAGTGCGTGTTGCAGGAGCTTGAATTTTCCCCATGGAAATGGATACCCCCCTGCCATTTTTTTCGCGCTCTCCAGGTCTGGCGCGATCAAATCATACCCCCACCGATCGCAGTATCTCTGCTTGTTCTTGATGGTTGCTCGTCGGGCCGAGGCTCCCAAAAACTCATCTACGAGCAAGGCTACACCCACGTCGCGTCTGTTGCTCGCGTTATACACAAATGCGAGTTTCTTACGTTTCTGGCGAGGACACGCATTTTGACGCGCCCATTCGCGCGGAACAAAACAGGAGACGACACTGGATACGGACCGTCGGTTCAAGTCGCCATCAGTGCTGTCATCCCACGTGGACATGACACCGGAAAAACTTTGAAAGCATACCATCACAACAACCACGGCGAAGATAAAAATGCCTCCGCGACCTCGTCCCCATTTCGATGCAGACATTGGAAAGAGGGGTACATAGAAAAGTTTATATACAAGGCGCCCCGGCATGCATGCAAACATACTCGTTGTGCTCAGGCCGGAACCTCGTGCTTGATTGTTGCTGTATCAAAAGGCTTGGCCCGGCTCTTTCAGCAGCTGCTCCCGTTGGTTTTACCAATAAATACCTGATCTCTCTCTCTCTCTGTCGTCTCCTCATGGGCTGTATCAAAAGGCTTGGCCCGGATCTTTCAGCAGCTGCTCCCGTTGGTTTTACCAATAAACACCTGATCTCTCTCTCTCTCTCTCTGTCGTCTCCTCGTGGGCTGTATCAAAAGGCTTGGCCCGGCTCTTTCAGCAGCTGCTACAGTTGGTTTTACCAATAAACACCTGATCTCTCTCTGCTAAGGCCGGAACAGAGATAGCTAAAGCTAACTTTGACGGCTCATTCAAAGTGTCGCATGAGCCATTTGACACACTGGGACCTTTTCTCAGGCCATTTCCAGGCGTCACCCGAAATGCTTAGACCACCTGTATCATCTAGCTCGATACGCTGTTTCTCAAAAAAGCCGGGCGAGAACAAGACGGGTTCCTCGCCCGTGGCGTTTCGCACGAGGAAATTCATGGCGATGTCCTGCGCACATGCCATGCCATTATCAAAACGTGTACACTCAGCACACACACACATATCACGTGTTTATTTTTGCAACCAATGGTACCTCGCAATTGTGCTGTGCGGCGACAAAGTCGGTGATGCCGGTGTCCTGCATGTAAAGGTCCCAAAACGCCACAGGCAACACCCATGTTTTCGTCAGCACCATCTTGTTCTTGTACATCCAGTGGTAAAAACTGTACGTTCCGTCGTCGGAAAACGACCGCCCGTCTAGGCCCACGAGATTGTGCGCGCGCGCTGCTTTCAAAAGCCCGAGCACAATATTTCTTGGAACAATCAAGTCGTCGTCGAGAGAAAGCGTGGTCTGTGTCCTTACCTTTCCGGCAAAGGCAAAACGGCTGTTCAGAGAGGAATCTTTGGTAGCTACGATTTGCACGGGGACCTGGCACGGCGGTGAACTTGGCGCCGGGAAGTCGGGGTTGCACCAGATGAACAGGATGCGGTCAAAAATGTCAGGCATGCGGCAGTAGTAACGAAAAATCTTGTCGTGATTGTGGGCCCGTGCAGGGTCGTAAGCCATCACAACTAGTGTCGTCTTTTGTATTGAATCGCCGTGTTCGCCTTGCGCTTGTGTCAGGAGCTCAAAGAAACTGAATGCAAAAACCAAGAAGAACAGCCCCACAACTGACATGACACAGAAAAACTGCGCGTGAATATTCTTCATCTCTCTGGACTTGCAGTGACCATTCGCCCACGCTTATCTTTTACCGTTTTGTTTTTCTTGGCAGGAAAAAACTATCTTCATCGGAGTCAGACTCATCTGAGGATAACTTGGCCACAGTTTTTTTATGCGTTGTCCCTTGGCCCTGTTGCCCGTCTTGGGGCACAACCTCTTTGCCTGCGCCCGGTCCGCCGCCAGGCGTTTTCTGCGTCGACCCCTGGGCCTGTTGCTGATTCTTGGCTGGGGCACGGGGCGAGTTCTCCGGTGAAATATCCAAGTCAATGACAGGCGTTTTCTGCGTCGGCCCCTGGGCCTGTTGCTGATTCTTGGCTGGGGCACGGGGCGAGTTCTCCGGTGAAATATCCAAGTCAATGACAGGCGCTGGGCGTTCAGTTTCTGAGTCAGAGCTGCTGTCCAGGAAGATAAAATCGGGCTTTGATGCCTGCCCAGAGTTTGTTGCTCCTGAATGAGGCCGAGATGTCTTTGCGGGATTCGTGGCTGCCTGATGAGGCCGAGATGTCTTTGCAGAGTTTGTTGCTCCTGAATGAGGCCGAGATGTCTTTGCGGGATTCGTGGCTGCCTGATGAGGCCGAGATGCCTGCCCAGCTTTTGGTGCTCCCGGATCGGTCCTGGAAAGCTGTGGAGACTCATCGATATCGACTACCCACGGGCTCTGTTGCATGTAGTCTGATGCCACATTGCGCTCTGGCAACTGTGGACGTTGTTGGCTGGTGTTAGACTTTCCTGTCTTGTGCTGTTTCGTTTTATCTTCAACTCCCAAAGACACAAATTCTGCTCTCGTCGAGGGCTTGTTGTCTTCTAAAATTTCCAAAATCGTATCTTTTTCAGTGGTGGTTGTTTGTGGCGAGAGCCTCTCGCCGTACACTGACCGAATCGTGAAACCTTTGCCCAGCCTTTTTTCTACAACTTTTATGAGTGGATCAAACAAGTTCACATCGTTGATTTCGACCGGGTGAGCCATTCCCGTTACGGACATATTGATCTTGACCTGCTTGCATTCAAACTCCCCCCCATTCTCCTTGCGTACCAACACGACTGACATGCATCCCGCGTCAATATTCAGCCTTGTTTGGTACTGCCACGAAATCCAACTTTTGATAGTTTCTTCAGATAACGGGCTCAAAAAAACTAGCTTCTTCTGCTGATGTTTTTTGTCCTTGTTGATCTTCAGTCTAATCGTTTCCACATCTTCTTTCCTGAGATCGTCGGATGTCTCTTCTTTAAACTCAATCGAGTTGTCATCGGCCTGGACCTCTCTCCAGTACTCTATCGTCTGCTTTTTGGGCACGGGAGCCACTTTCTGCTCAAACGTGAAGATGGCAGTCGCACTGTCCAACCGTGACGATGCTTTCAGAAACGATACTATTGGCGAATTTGCCCGTACTTCTACTGGCCTGCCGTCGATTTTTTTCAACGTGAGATTGGTGAGACCAGCAATAGCTTCGACCTTGTTGGTCACTGTAGATACTGGATCCATGAGGTCAAACTCGAATTCTCCGCCCTGTGTCGTTTCACCTGCACCTTGAGACGCCGTGCAGGTGTATTTGGCTGCGAGTTTAATCTTGCTTTCTTCATACAAAACGGTCAACTTGTTTGATTTGCGTGTCTTCTTTCTTCGCCTTTTGTTTTCTGTTTCGTCGGTACTCTTTTCGACATCAAACTGTAGTTTTGAACTGCCAAGCAGTTTCAGTCCCAGCTGGTTCTCAAAGAAAAATGTAAAATAATCCAATGGGAATTTTTGCACCAGGGTCGCGTTGGCAATCGTGTCACGAAAATAAGTCGCATCCGGGAGCATTTTTGTCTTCAGATCCTTAGGCAACTTTTGAGTGTTGGAGAGGCACACCTTGTAGTTTGTCTCCTCTGGGTCGTACTCGGCTGCCACCAACACCTGCTCCTCGTTGTACTTCCACGCGACTTTGTGTGGGGTATCAATCTGTACCTGTTCCGGTTGGGGAATGTGGACAAAGACACTCTTCAGGCGCCCTTGCGGCCAGTCGAAACGAGTCAACGTCCCATTTTCGGAGCTCCACCACGCGAGATGGTCTTTGACAAACAAAGCAGTTTTGTGTTCGGGCTCCTCTTGCTCTGTGGTGCAAGCAAACACGGCGAGGAAATCTTTCTGGTACAGGGTTTTCAGTGTTTCCGATGTGATATCTGATCCGTCTGGCACCTTGACTTCAAAGACGGGGTCGGTGGAATTTAGGGTTTTGATTTTTTGTTTCGCGTTGTTGAGCAAGACCATTGTCGTTTGAAGCTTTTGTTCGGCGGTGGCAGTGGTGGTCGTAGAAATTTGATGGACCTTCATCACGCTCTCAAGTTTGACCTGATCTATTTGCTTGCCAGAGACCTTTATGTATTTCTTGGATTTTGATGTCGTGTCTTGGAATTTTTGGTAGAACTTGGTTGGTATGGCAAAAACATGAACATATTCTTTCTTAATTTTGAGCATCAATTGAAAGTAAACTCGAAGGTCTTTCACAACCATGTGCTTGTCAGTCTTGGCATTGCTGCGTATAGGATAGTGCAAGCAAAACTGCACATTGTCGATAAGCTGCTGCCGTGTTGGGTTCGGGGTAAGCCCATCGCCTGCTTTCGTCAAGAATTTGATTTTTGGATACTTGAAATCCTTTGCCTGTGAAAGCTCAGTGTCGCTCAAAAATGCTTGTAGATTTTGACTGGTCGCATATTTTGGAACAAGCACGTCCATGCGCGGCATCGGCGTGCCAGGCCAAAACAAGGGCGGGTCGAGGTCCAGGGCGTCGTTGGAAACGTAAAGCCCCGTGCTGTTACAGTAGTATACCCGGTTAAAAAGCATCTCTTGGATGCCTGTAATCAATTTGACTACCCTTTCTGGCCTGGAAAAGTTCAAAATATACTTGGTCTTGGATTCTTTTTCATTTTCACTATTTTTGGTTGCAGTGAAACGCTCCAACGCAGGCTCTTTTTTTACACTGACGTCGTCTGGTTGCAACCGCGTGCTATGCTCGAAATCTTCCGCTATCTTGACACAATTATCAAACCCTTCAGTTTGGACTTCAGCTAAGATCGCCGTAATGGAATCCAAAGGTTCCTCTGTGGAGCTCAGCAGCGTTGACCTGGGCTGAAAACTCTGCCATTCATTTTCAATTCGACCAGACAGTGTGTTTTGATCAAAATCCACTTTGTAGTGTTTCCTGAAATCGTCCAGATTTTCGAGATCGGTTTTTGTGGTCTCAGCGTCGTCTTCTGTTTCTTCCATGTCTTCTGTGGCTAAATTCGAGTCCAAGATAGCATTTGACAGCTTCTTCTTTGTTTTATTGATCTCGAGTTTTGCCATTTCCAGTGACGTATATGTCATCAAACTCAGGATGTAGCAATTCCTGGTTTGGCCCATGCGGTATATGCGCGCGATGGCCTGTTGCGTGATAGAGGGGTTGAAGTTGACCCCTTGTAGAAACACTATGACGTTTCCGCCGTACTGCAAATTGACGCCAACGCCGCCGACCTCCTCCTGGATCACCAGATACCTTAAGTCGTGCTCGGTATTATTAAACTCTTCAAAGGTCTTCTTGCGATCCATAGCGTTCGTGGCTCCATTAACAAACTTGACTGCGCTTTTCCCACCCCTTGCAGTACTTTCTATAATCTCCTCGGCCCTTTTACCCACGTCGGTGTGGAAAAACATGAAAATGACTTTCTGGTGCTTCAAGCTGTCCATGTCCCGAATCAGCTTTTTCAGAAAGTCTGGTTTTGCTGTGTTCTCATCATTCCAAGATTGTACGGAGGTGTAACTATACTTGTTATTTTTTGCCTCGCCAAAGGTTTCAGCTAGAATGCTCTCGTTCTTCAACTTGAAGAAGACATTAAACTGTCGCTTTTTCACGTTCAATTTTCCTTCCACGACCGCCGGTGAAACCCGGTCCACCCAAAACACAAGCGACTCCTGCACCGCGTCGACGACTTTGTGGTACGTCTTTTTGAGAAAGGCACTGTTTGTACCCGTGGTCGCATCGTTAACTCTTTTTAAGAGTTCACCCGATTTGTCCTTGACGTTGATCATGATCCTCTTGTTTTGTTCACTGTCTTGCAGTGTGAGGTTATCACAAATGTTGAACAGCTCACTCAAACAGTTTTGTAGAGGGGTCCCTGTTAAAAACAAAAAGTTTGCCTTTGATTTCTTGTAAATTTCCTGAATGGTCTTGCTTATGTTTGACTGGGGGTTCTTTATTTTATGAGCTTCATCAAATATCAACAAGCATTTTTTGGAAGGGGGGTCCTTGGAAAACATCTGGCACACGTCAGAGGAATCAATATTGTACTGATCTATCAAAGCTTTTAGAGTCAGCAGGGCAATCTGTGGTTTCGTGACATTTTTGTCTCTGAAAATAAATCCATACTGTTTTATCGGCGTGACTTCGGATGCATTCCCATGAAAAAGTAGGATGTTGTTGTGCCATTCACCCAGCACAGCTAAAGGACACACGATCACAAAGTTGACCATGAACGACCCATACGTTTCCTGCAAAAATTTCATGACAAAAAACGTCTGTATTGTCTTTCCCGCGCCCATGGAGTGTGCCAGCAAACACCCCCTGCTGATTAATTTATCGCCTTCAGCACCTGTTCGACTCAAATGAGAGAGTGCAAATTTCACGCCTTGTATTTGGTGGTCTTTTAGTTTGATTTCTTTCCCGACGTGGTGTCCTTGTATACGTTCTATTTCTTCCTTGCAATTATTGAATGTAACCTGCTGCTTTTCGTCCTCATCTATTTTTCCCTCGGCCTTTTTTTGCATCGCATTCCTTCCTAGAACGTTTCTATTGTATATTTGTGAATATAGCTCGTTCCACAATTTATTGATTTCATACTGCTCCTTCAACTCGCCCCTGAAAGAGTCTGCGTCTTCGAGAGAGATTTTTTGGCTTGGAATGTACACTACAGGCGGAACTTCTACATTGCTAGTTAAGACTGTTAAATCAGCCTGTGCTTCAGACCAGTCAAGTGATAATAAAATCGCATTATTGTTTGAAATAAAAGGCTTGACAACCACCCTCTTGTTTCCTACCACGGGGCTGGTCAGAATAACACTTCTTTCCAGCACCTTTGCGATGAAAGCAATGCACAGCATGTCTCCGGGGTGATCTTTGAACAAACTGCTCACATACTCATCCCATGTGTACTGTAGTGGTGCTCTCGCCACCTCAATATATTTTCTGTTTTGCATGTAAGAAGGACCCTCCAGAAAATCAAGCGTGTAACCCGGCCCACCATCTCTTACCAAAGAAGCGACGATGCTTCTGAGTTTAGCCGCGTCTTTCTGAAGTCTATCCTTCTGACCCAAACCTTCGCCTTCCTCTTGCCCATCCGCCTGGCCCAATTCTTCGCCTTCCCGCCAAAGTCTATGATCTTCAGGAAGCTGTTCACATGCTTTGGTGAACACCGAAACAACCCTAGATCGTCCTGCTGGCGGGCCGTACTTTTTGATTGTTTCCTCGCCATCGTCGGACTGCATGCCTGCAACACAAGAACAATCGTGCCCTGAGTCCACGGCTTCATCGCATATATATATATCATGACAAAAATGATGTGCTACTAAGTATAATATGCACCCTCTTTGTGTTTTGGCATCTCACACATGAATTTGACCCAGAGCGTGCTCTCCTTCTTTGCTTGCATTCTTGCGCTCATTCTCGTCATTTTGTTTTTGGTTCCACGCCTTTGCCAGAGACCCGTATCCTTGCACGGCGTTTCTCCTTCTGCAGTGCCTCAAGATTCCTTCCCATCACAGTAGGACACCTCAAAACAAAACATGCCGCAAAACAGGAGCGAGGCCGTCGCGACAGAAATACTCCATGCTAACAAATAAGATTCGTCACAGACCGACACGATAGCCGTGTGGTTCGTGTTGTTACGTGCCTCTGCGGCCATCAATAACAGGCTCAGACACGCTGCTGTCATCATCGTCGGCATTGCTGCCCTGTCCGGTCACGATACACTCGCGCTGTGTATATATACAAAACCACGCTTCTTTGCCGCCACCAAGTGAACAACCCCTGGCATATGTTTGAAGACTCGGATACACCGAGAGCCGTCAGCGAGGACAAGACACCCGGGCATTTCTTTGTTCCTGTCCACTGCATACCGGACGCTTTGCGCCTCGTGGATGCACGCGGAGACACCGTCGCCTACGGCGCCCCTGCATGCTTGATTGAAAAGACACCCTGGTTCAGGGCAAAATTTCACAACAACAGCGACTTGCCGCCATGGTATGAACCGGGAGGTGTGGAGGGCTGTCTGGTGTTGGCCATACGAACGCTGCCTGGCATGAAAGGAGACGATGTTCTTGACCTTCAAGACAACAGCCGCGAGCCGTATTTTTTACACCCAAACCCCGCCCTAACACTGAAACGCAAATTCAACAGGTTCCTGCCAGCCATGCAGCAAAGTCCGGCCCTCTGGGTGGATATTACGAGCATATTGATCGAGCGATTTATTTGTGCGCCCAACAACGTGTCTGGGTGGGTACTTGCTAATCTTTCTGGAGATAGATAGGGTTTAGGGTTAAAGGAGTAGCTGCGGCCAAGTGACAACTAACATCGGTAGTCTTCGGCCGCCTTGTGTAGAGCAAAAAACATCAGTAACCAGATACCAAAGGACGCCAAGACGCCATTGTCAACCAATGCACTTAGCTGGCTCGCAGGTTCCATCTCAAGGGCAGGGCGCAAGCATTGCATCGGCGGACCCAACGACACGTACACGACTCGGGCCGTTGCTTGGACTGGCTGAAGCAATGCCAATGGCGGTGGGTGTACAAACATACTCCGCAAAGGACTGCTGTGGACGTGTGCGCGAGTGAGTTCCTTTGTTTTTAAAAATTGCGTTTATTGCAAAAAAATCGCATGAGAGTTCCCGCCAATTAATTCCGACCTTGAAGAAATTCAAAGACCTCGTCGTCGCATTGTTCGTCTTCAAACCAGCTCGATGATTCAACGTGTCCATCTGGATACTCCATCCTCCCCTGTCCATGTTTCATGTTCGACTTGAACTCACCGATGTACTTGGTACCGTTGGCATAAACAAGTGTTCCCCGGCCTGTTCTACGTCCATAGAACCAGTCACCGACATAGACATCGCCGTTTGGCCATGTGTACGTCCCCTTGCCATTTCTTGAGAAGTCCCAATTACCGACGTACTTTCTACCGTCGGCATAAGACAGCGTGCCATGGCCTCTTCGTATCCCATTCACAAAGTCACCGACATAGACATCCCCATCCGGCCACGTATACGTCCCCTTACCATTTATCTTATTGTTTGAAAACTGGCCCTCGTAGCGGTGCTTGTCGCCATGTTCCAACTTGCCCTGTCCATGTTTCAATCCCTGATGGAACTCTCCTTCATACACGTCCCATTCCCCTCTAAGCCTCCCTTCAAAGATGCTCATCTTGCCCTTTCCATGTGGCAGGTCATCAACAAACTCGCCCTCGTAGCGCTGAAATTTCCCCGACGTAGCCGGGTTGCCCTGGGGCCAAATCATCGTGCCTTTACCATTTGCCTTCCCGTCCTTGAACTCGCCCGTGTACTGCCGACCGTCTGGGTACACCTTGTCAGTCCTCAACGAGTCGGTGATCCTCCGAAAGGCACGATGCTGGTAGACGGCATTTTGAGCAACGCCTGTGCGGCAGGTTGGGCATGTCCGCGCGTTTCTTTGTCCTGTTCCATTCCACTTTACAGAACACGGCTTGCAAAAATTGTGCCCACACTGGAACACGACATCGTCGTCCGACGTCTCAAAGCAAATTGAGCACCGTATCTCTTCCTGTATTTCCGCTAGTTTGTCGGACATTCGTTTATTTTCACCTTCCAGATGGGCGATTCTCCGTAATAAATCCTCCACCTTCAACGCGCCGGTGTCGTGTTGCTTGGCTTCGGCATCGTTTCCGTCGCCTTCGCCGGAGCGTTTCCCACATGAGCCGTGTACCTGCATCGGGTC
>Ga0207993_1000109_pt1 | contig 33359 bp, 28 predicted proteins | sample ETN01SmetaG_2_FD_185791 | JGI IMG/M metagenome (GOLD analysis project Ga0207993, IMG submission 185791) | Marine microbial and viral communities from oxygen minimum zone, Eastern Pacific Ocean - ETNP2014F12-01SV265 (SPAdes) (version 2) | ecosystem: Environmental > Aquatic > Marine > Oceanic ...
TTTGTTCCGTGGGAGGAGCAAACTTAAATTGTAGATAACGTATGTTATCATCTATTTCAATAGGTATTTATGCTATAAATATACGAATGGGATACAGAGACCTTCCTTTAGAAGAACAGATGCCACCGGCATTTCACGAGTGGTTGCGTTGGTTGCCACTTCAGGAGGACAAACCTGCGACCACTGTCAGGGCTTATAGCCAGGGACTAAGAAGGTTAGTTTCATTTGCTGAAATACGTCCTGAACATTTTGCTCCAGATTCTTTCGGCCAAGCAGAGATAACCGATGCGGTTCGAACTATGAGGAGTTCTGGCGAAGTTTCTCGGGCGACACTAAATCAAACGCTCGCTGCAGCAAAATCTTTTTTTGATTACTGTGTTGCGGATCTTGGTGTTGGTTCAGTTCCAGATATTGGACGAATCCGTAAAGTTTCTCAACTAGCTGTTGAACAAAGTGAACCAACGTATTACTCGGGCTCAGAAATACGCGATTTGTATCGAATCGCTGCTACAGAAATTAGAGATGACGATATCGGTGGCAGGGTTCGTTGGGCAGAAAGAGATTTTGCAATGGTTACAGTTCTGGCTGCGCTTGGTTTGCGCGCTTCTGAACTTTGCTCCATAGATCTTGACTGGATCACCCAAGATCTATTAAACGACAGCAATCATCAAGTTCTAAGAGTTCTCGGCAAAGGATCTAAGGTGCGCCGTCTTCCTCTTTCAAGGGAACTACTTGAGGTTTTACGCCGTTGGCAAGAAGTTCGATCCGAGAGATTCGGAACTCCAATGGCTGATGATCCCCTCTTTGTTACTAAAGATGGCGAGCGATTCAATTATCGAAGACTCCGTTATTGGCTGCTTACCTTAAATCGAGCAGCCGGTCTACGCGATAGATCTTTACACTCCCTACGTCATACGGCGGGAGTGCAATGGGCAGCGAATGGGGTCCCCATGAATGAAATTCAAAGCCTCCTTGGACATGCCAGCATCAACACAACTGGGATATATACAGAGGTAGCTGCACGCGGCTTGATAGATGCAGTTAAGTCTTCTGAAGCGAATCGATTGATAATGGAGACATTAAGCGAGATGGAAAAGTAAACGGCAAGATGAAAAGGACTTCTTTAAAATTGAAAACCTTTTTGGTAACCGTTTTAACGGTAACGGCTGTGATGCTTTTTATTCCAGGAAGTTTTGCTTATGCGCATGATCCTGTCTTTATCGGAGAAGAGCAAAAAAAAGCAGAAGAAGGGCCTTATCTTCCAGATGCAAGGATCTCCTTTGCCCTCTACGGAACTTTTCTTCAATCCAACGAACGTCGAGGTTTTCAATTTGAGATACCAGATGGAGAAACAATCACGATGTCTCTTCTGATACCTGACTTATCTCCAGAGAAAGAAATAGAAACTTCTTCTTTGCCATGGTTGACTCTTAAGCGCCCTGATGGAACTCAAGTTGAACTTCTTCCTGACATCCGAGTTGCTTTTGCTGAGCCATTCTCTCGTACTAACTATTTGAGATTATTTGACCATTCAGAAATTGGCAGAGAAGGAACTTATCAAGTAACGATTCATGGTTTAGACCCTTCGAGATTCACAGTTTCAATTGGTTTCATTGAGATGTTTGGCACAGAAGTTCTCAATGTCGAGAATAGAAATGATCGCGGAGCTCTAGAGCGCTGGTATACAACTCCCCCGCCCGAATTCCTACAGAGCGAGACAACAACTACAGAACAAGTAGCTGATATAGATCTTTCAAAGGAAACGCCTTTAGAACCAGGTAATGAGTCGCCTATTGAAGAAGAGAATATTGAAACTGGGCTTGTTCTACCAACTGATGAGAGCGTAAGCGACGAAGGATTTCCAGTGCAGTTACTATTCGGAGGCTTAGTTGCCTCGGTGTTGTTAGCGCTACTTCCTTTACTGAAATACAGAAAAAGAGCATGAAATGAGAAAAACAAAAGGCTCACTGCTCGTTTCAGGAGCATTATTGAAAGATCAGAATTTTCACAGAACAGTGATCTTTGTCGTTGAACATGACCATCAAGGCGCTTTAGGTGTGATCCTCAATAGGCCTTTAGCGTTACATCCTGAACAGCTAATCGATCTTTGGGCAGAACATGTGGAGGAAGGAGGATTTATCTATAAAGGTGGACCGGTGGCCACTGATGCAGTAATTGGGTTGGCCAAGTCATCGAAAGCTAATGAGAAATCTCTTGTGGGTTGCATCGAAGTAATAGATCTACACCACTCCCCCTCTGAACGTCCCGATATCGAAATAGTCAGGCTTTTTGTCGGTTATGCGGGTTGGTCTGCAGGACAGTTAGAAACAGAGCTCAAAGAAGGATCTTGGTTTGTTTTTGATGCTGAAGAATCTGACGTTTTCACGAGCGATACTGAAAACCTTTGGGAGAACGTACTTCGCCGCCAAGGTGGAATTATTTCCCACATGGCGGGAGTTCCAGAAGATCTCGCAGAAAACTAAAGATTAAAAATGTTTGAAAATTAGTACCACTCAGATGGGGCGCAAATGGAAAAGGCCTGAAGGTTCAGGAGCAAAGAGCGGAGGTTGAAATTGATAAACCTCACCCATTGTGGCTCCCTTTTCTAAGAGTTTGATTAGAACCTCAGCTAGAGCGCGAGTGTCATCTAAAGCCTGATGAGCATCAATTAATGACACTCCAAGAGTTGCTGCAAGATCACCAAGTTTCCCCGGTAAGCCAAGACTGCGGGCCATCGCAAGAGTATCAAGCACTTCAAGTTGAAGTGGACCTAATCCAGAGTTCGCCCATTCACTAAGTATGAACTTTTGATCAAAGCTGGCATTATGGGCCACAGGAATACAGCCGGAGAATTCTGAAATAATATCACCAGCTATTTCCGGGAATGTTGGGGCATCTTCGAGCATTTCAAGAGTAATGCCATGTATATCGGGGCGTCCTAAGTCCTGGGTGTCGGCATTTATTAGAGACGTCCATTCTTTAAGAACCTCTCCCCCGTCAGTTATCTTGACGACAGCTATTTCAATAACGTGTCCCTTTTTAGAGTCAAGACTGGTGGTTTCAACATCAAAACAGGCAAAAGTTATCGACATAGATCAGACAGTAGCGCATATATCTATAACCCAATCACCTTTAGCGAATGAATTCGGTGTAGGTTCGCGCGGTGCCTGAAATGACATCAGAAGATATTGAAAAAACTCAGAAGCGGACATTAGGGACTTTAATGGCGGGCTTGATCCCTGCTGGTGCCGCTATGAGCGGTGCATATTCTGCTGCCGCAGTACTTGGAGAAGAATTAAGCGGTTCGGAGACATTAGGTGGACTCGCTGCGGCGTGCATGACTACTGGGTCCGCTCTTGCAACATTACCGTTGGCTCGCTTGATGGCGAAAAAGGGAAGAAGGCCAGGTTTAGCTACTGGGTATTTACTTGCCGCAATAGGTTCACTTATTGCAATGACGGCTGCGTTGAGTGAACTCTATTTCTTTCTTCCGATAGGAATTCTTGGAGTGGGTATTGGTAATGCTGCAAACCTTGCCGCGCGCTATGCGGCAGCTGATCTGGCCGCTCCAGAGCGTAAAGCCCGAGCGATTGGAACTCTGGTATGGGCTTCTACTTTCGGTTCAGTTCTTGGCCCCACTATCGGCTTCGGCCCAGCTAAATCGTTAGGAATGTTCATAGGACTTCCTGAATTGGCTGGGCCATACGTAGTTTCGTCACTACTTTTTGTTCTCGCAGCCTGTGTGATACACAAGAACTTACATCCCGACCCTCTGTTACTTTCTGGGCAATTAGAGGAACAAAAACCTGACGGTGGGATAAAAGAAGCAGCAAAGCTCCTCTTCCTTTCTCGCGTAGGTCAATTGTCGCTTGTTTCGATGGTTGCAGGGCATGTGGTGATGGTGGGTGTCATGACAATGACACCGTTACATATGAAAGATGGATCTCATGAATTAGAGATCATCGGTTTTGTTATCTCCCTCCACATCGTTGGCATGTACGCCATAGCTCCGGTAATTGGATGGCTAGTTGATCACATCGGGGCAGGTCCGTTACTGATAGCAGGCGGTTCGCTTCTTTTCTTAGGTTCTGAGTTAGCTGCACACACTGATAAAAATGACAGCCTTGGAGTTTTTGTGGGCTTATTTCTAATTGGAGTTGGATGGAGTTGTGGATTGATCGCTTCTTCTGCGCTTCTAACGAAAACTTTCTCAGGGGCGGAAAGGGTAAGAGTCCAAGGGCTAGCCGATTTGATAATGACAGCATCGGGAGGTCTTGCAGGCATTGGATCTGGGCTGCTAGTTGCGGGAACCGACTATCAGACCATGAGTCACAATGCAGCGTTTATTGGCCTCGTGCCGATAATTGGCTACATCTTGTATGAAGTAACAAAGAGGATAAGGAGTTGAGATGGAAGATCCCCCAATCGTTTTAGTTCATGGCTTAGGAACGTCGGCTGAGGCGACTTGGTATAACAATGGTTGGATTGATTTAATCCAAGACGCCGGACGAGAAGTACATGCACTTGATTTACTTGGGCATGGAAGCGCTCCGAAGCCCACAGATCCAGAAGAATACCGTGAAGTGACACAACTCTTATTGGACGGATTTCCAGATGGGCCTGTAGATATTGTGGCTTTTTCTCACGGGGCTCGACTTGTTCTAGAAATAGCTATAGAAAATCCTGAACGTTTCAACCGAATAGTGTTGGCCGGAATTGGAGAGAATCTTTTTCGGGAGGAACCTGAAAGACGGGCTGCAATCTTTCAAGCAATAGAATCTGGACAGTCTGATGATCCTGAGCTGCGTTACTTTGCTGATTTGCCAAATCTTCCCGGCGGTAACCGCGCTGCTCTTACAGCGTTCATGAAGCGTCCAGATGCGCCGAAAATAACTGAAGATCTCCTCGTCAACGTAACGTGTCCTGTTCTAGTTGTTTTGGGAGATAATGACTTTGCTGGCCCGGCGGATCGGCTTTTATCTGCTTTTCCTGATAGTAGTTTTGTAGGACTTAAAGGAGTAGATCACTTTGCAACACCGAAGGATTTTGGATTTATAGAAGCTGCACTAACTTTTCTTGACGCTCAACCGTTTTAATCAAGTAAGTGGCCTATCCGTAGGAGCGACTGGAGTAGGTAGTTGACTTTCACCTCTTAGGAATGTGTCAACAGAGTGGGCTACTGAACGTCCTTCTGCGATAGCCCAGACAATTAAGGACTGGCCGCGACCCATGTCGCCGCATACAAAAATTCCGTTTTGGTTGGTGGAAAAATTATCGTCTCTCTCGACATTTCCGCGTTCATTGTGCGTTAAACCTAAATTCTCAATAAGGGGAGATGATTCTGGTCCAGTGAATCCGAGGGCCAATAGAACAAGATCTGCTTTAAAAATTTTTTCTGTTCCAGCGACTTTTTCGAATGTTATTGAACCGTTAATTGACTTTTGAGCTACTTCGTGTGTTTTGACACCGCTGACTCGTCCATCTTCCACGATAAATTCCTCGGTATTGATGGCGAATTGGCGTTCTCCGCCCTCTTCATGCGCTGAAGATACACGATGCACGAGAGGCCAGGTCGGCCAAGGTGTGGTTTCGGAACGGTCACTTGGTGGACGGGGCATTATTTCAAATTGTTGAATTGATGAAGCCCCTTGACGTAAAGCAGTACCAAGACAGTCTGCTCCTGTGTCTCCGCCTCCAATAATGATGACATGTTTTCCTTTTGCAGATACAGGAGGAGCATCAATGTCGCCTTCTTGGACTTTGTTTGCTTGTGGTAGGTATTCCATTGCTTGGAGGATTCCTGAAGCCTCGCGTCCTGGGATTTGAAGGTCTCTCCATTGTGTTGCGCCAACTGCTAGGACGATTGCATCAAAATCTTGAAGTAGTTCGCTGACAGGAAGATCTGTGCCTACCGAGGTGTTTGGAACAAACTGAGTGCCTTCGGCTTCCATTTGGGCGAGTCGTCGATCTAAGTAGCGTTTCTCCATCTTAAAACTAGGTATTCCGTAACGAAGTAAACCACCAATGCGATCATCACGCTCAAAGACACTGACATCATGACCAACTCTCGTGAGCTGTTGCGCCGCTGCTAACCCTGCTGGACCAGATCCAACAATGGCTACACGTTGACCTGAAATCTGATCTGGGAGAATCGGCGTGATCCATCCATGTTCCCACGCTTTGTCAACAATGTTCACTTCAACTTGTTTGATAGTTACTGGCGGCTCGTTGATTCCTAAAACACAAGCAGTTTCGCATGGGGCGGGACATAATCTTCCGGTGAATTCAGGAAAGTTATTGGTTGCGTGAAGCCTTTCGGAAGCTTCTTGCCATTGCTCACGATATATCAGATCATTCCAATCTGGAATTAGGTTCCCCAAGGGACAACCATGATTGCAAAATGGAATCCCACAGTCCATACATCGGCTTGCTTGGTGCTGAAGATCTGAAACTGGAAATGGACTATTTACCTCTTTCCAGTCTCTAATCCTTACGGGTATTGAGCGTCGTTCCGGCAGTTGCCGCTCATGATTAAGGAATCCACGTGGGTCACCCATTTAGTTGCCTCCCGAAGATGCCATTATTGCTTCAACTTCATCTTTTCCTGCGTTACGGGCTGCTGCTGCTGCTTCAAGTACACGTTTGTAATCGGTAGGCATGATTTTTACAAAACGCGAAGAAGGTGTTCCCCATCTGTCTAGAACTTTTTCAGCGACTACAGAATCTGTCTGATTTTGGTGCTCAAGAATAATGTTTTTTAACCACGTTTCGTCTTCGTCGTCAAGTGCTTCTAAAAGAACCATTTCATGGTTTACTCTTTCAACGAAATCTCCAAATGGGTCGTGGACATAGGCCACTCCCCCAGACATGCCGGCTGCAAAATTTCTTCCCGTGGGCCCTAAAATAACTGCCTTGCCGCCTGTCATGTACTCGCAACCATGATCTCCTATGCCTTCAACGACTGCAGTGGCACCTGAGTTTCGAACGCAGAACCTCTCTCCCACTTTCCCTCTGATAAATACTTGACCGCTAGTGGCGCCGTAAAGGATGACATTTCCGGCGATAACTTGCTCTTCAGCTTTGAAGATTGAATCTTTCGGTGGTTTTACAGTGATTTTCCCGCCAGAGAGTCCTTTTCCAACGTAGTCGTTAGCGTCGCCTTCTAAATGGAGACTCACTCCTGAAGGCAGAAATGCTCCGAAACTATTTCCAGCGGATCCAGAGAAATTTATAGAAATTGTATTATTTGGTAATCCTTCGCCACCGTATTTTCTTGTGACCTGATATCCCAGCATTGTTCCAGTTGAGCGGTTGGTGTTGTTGATAGAAAAAGAAAGATCAACTTTCTCTTTTCTTTCCAGAGCAGGTTCACTTTGCTTAATTAGTTCTTGGTCGAGGACTGTTTCAAGTCCATGATTTTGCATTTGTGTGTGTCTTCTATCCGCACCGTTCTCAATTTGAGGTAGATGAAATATTGGAGAAAGATCTAACCCTTTTGCCTTCCAATGCTCAACTGCTTTTACAGAGTCCAATGCTTCAACTTGTCCGATTGCTTCCTCCAAAGACCGGAATCCTAAATCTGCAAGCAGTTCGCGCACTTCTTGAGCTATGTACTCGAAGAAATTTACAACGTGGTCTGCTTTTCCTGAGAATTTTTTACGCAACTCAGGATTCTGAGTTGCGACACCAACTGGACAAGTGTCTAAATGACAAACTCGCATCATCACGCAACCTGAAACGACTAATGGTGCTGTAGCAAATCCGTATTCATCAGCACCAAGTAGCGCTGCTATGACAACGTCACGCCCAGTTTTCAACTGCCCGTCAACTTGGACGACAATTCTGTCGCGTAGGCGGTTCAGAAGGAGGGTTTGTTGTGTTTCCGCTAATCCAAGTTCCCAAGGCGCACCTGCATGCTTGATTGATGTTAGAGGAGATGCACCAGTACCGCCGTCGTGTCCCGAAATAAGTACAACGTCTGCATGTGCTTTAGAGACACCTGTGGCTACGGTCCCCACTCCGACCTCTGCGACTAATTTGACATGAACGCGACTTCTTGGGTTCGCATTCTTTAGGTCAAAGATGAGTTGCGCTAGATCTTCTATTGAGTAAATGTCATGATGCGGTGGAGGGGAAATAAGAGCAACCCCGGGAGTGGAGTGTCTTGTTTTGGCGATCCATGGGTAAACCTTATGTCCGGGTAGTTGTCCACCTTCTCCGGGTTTAGCGCCCTGAGCCATTTTTATCTGTATGTCGTCACTGTTTACTAAATATTCTGATGTGACACCGAATCGTCCGGACGCTACTTGTTTTATGGCTGATCGCCGTAGATCACCACTTTCATCGGCTGTGAATCGATCGGGGTCCTCGCCGCCTTCTCCTGTATTAGATTTTCCGCCTATTCGATTCATGGCAATAGCTAGCACTTCGTGTGCTTCTGCAGAGATGGAGCCGTATGACATAGCTCCAGTTGAGAATCTTTTTACGATCTCTGAAATTGGCTCTACCTCTTCTATGGGTATTGAAGGTCTCAAATCCTCTTTGAATTGAAATAAGCCACGGAGGGTGCCAAGACGCTTTGATTGGTCATCGATTAGGTTTGTGTATTGCTTGAAAATGTCATAACGACCTTCTCTTGTTGCATGCTGAAGGCGAAAGATAGTTTCGGGGTTGAAGAGATGATGCTCACCTTCTCTTCTCCATTGATATTCACCTCCAACTTCGAGTGTTCGGTGCGAAGTAGATCCTGAGTTATCGGGAAAAGCATGACGATGTCTATTAAGAACTTCCTCAGCCAGGGTTTCAAATCCGACTCCCTTTAGCCGGCTTGAAGTTCCAGTAAAGCAGAGGTCAATAACCGAATTATCTAAACCAATGCTTTCAAAAATTTGGGCGCCGGTGTATGAAGCTACGGTTGAGATACCCATTTTGGACATAATTTTTAACAAGCCTTTATCGCAAGCAGTTACGAAATTTTTTCGGGCTACTAATGGGTCAAGATTAGGGCTTATGCCATATAGTCCTTCTCTGATAACTTCATCAATTGTTTCGTAAGCCACGTATGGGCAAATCGCAGAAGCTCCAAAGCCTAGAAGTAGAGCCATGTGATGAGTTTCTCGTGCATCTCCGCTTTCAACGACAATCCCGGCAAGCCCTCTTTTTCTTGCTTTGGTCAAATAATGGTGAACAGCACCTGTGGCAAGCAGTGATGGTATGGGAGCATTATTTTCGTTTGATTCTCGGTCACTTATTACAAGTATTCCGGCTCCGGAGTCAATGGCGATCTCTGCGTCTTCTTGCAATTTTGTTAAAGCATCCTTTAGTCCATCAACGCCGCTTGCTTTGGAGAAAACTGCCTGAAGGACCACTGTGTTTAATGAGTTCGGGCGGTTTTCGTTTTCTAACAACTCAGCGAATTGTGATTCTGTGATTATTGGGTGCGGGAGATGTATTTGAGCACAATTTTTTTCCGATAATTCAAGAATGTTTGGTCGCGGCCCTAATGTCCCTGAAACAGCTGTGATGAGTTCTTCTCGTATTGCATCAAGTGGCGGGTTAGTTACTTGAGCGAAGAGTTGCTGAAAATAGTCATATATCTGACGAGAACGATCAGAAAGTACGGCTATTGGAGTGTCGGAGCCCATCGAACCGATTGCTTCCTTTGAGTCCCGAATCATTGGGGTTAGTAGAATCTTTATTTGTTCATGGGTGTAACCAAAGATTTGTTGTCTCTGAAGATGAGTTGTAGAGCTATTTGAGTCAGATCTGTAATCAAGTGGATCTTTTAGGTGGATGAGGTTTTGGTTAAGCCATTCTTTGTAGGGACGTGCATTAGCAAGTCCTTCTTTTATTTCTTCGTCTCGTATGATCCGTCCTTGTTTGGTGTCAATAAGAAACATTTTCCCAGGCTCTAAACGACCTTTTTCTATAATGGAATTACTGGGTATGTCAGCGACTCCAACTTCGCTTGCCATTATCACGAGGTCATCATCTGTTACCCAATATCTACTTGGCCGTAAACCGTTACGGTCGAGGACTGCTCCGATGACGCTTCCATCCGTAAAGGCAATTGACGCTGGTCCATCCCATGGCTCCATAAGACTTGAGTGGTATTGATAAAACGCACGTAAGTCATCAGGCATCTCCGAGTTATGTTCCCATGGTTCAGGAATCATCGTCATGACAGCTTCCGGAAGCGAATAGCCGCCCATGACTAAGAGTTCTAAGGCTTCGTCAAATGCTGCAGTATCACTTGCTCCGGGTGCGCAAATCGGGAAAAGACGGTCTATCTCTCCTGGAATTAAATTGGTTTCTAGCTGCGATTCCCGTGCTTTCATCCAATTCCGATTTCCCTGCACCGTGTTTATTTCTCCGTTGTGTGCCACCAATCGGTAAGGATGCGCTAAAGGCCAGGAAGGAAAGGTGTTTGTTGAAAATCTCGAATGCACTAAGGCCAGAGCACTTTCAGTTCTTGGATCATTTATGTCTAAGTAGTACTCGGCAAGTTGCGGGGTTGTGAGCATTCCCTTGTAAACAATTGTTCTCGAACTAAGTGAGGGAAAATATATTCCTTCGTGCGGTTTGGAAGATGAAGCCATGCCTTTTGATGATTCGCTAGAACTTTTAACTCCAGGGATTATTTCATGTTCGGCTCGTTTGCGAAGTCCGTATAGAAGTCGATCTAGCTCTAGTCCAGAAACTTCTAAACCATCTGGCGCACTTATAAATAGTTGCTTCATCTGTGGTTGAGCTGCACGTGCTGCTGGACCGATCATTTCATCATTAATAGGTACTTCTCGCCAGCCAAGAATCGTCAAATTTTCTTCTTTACTTAAAGAATTAAATTGAGATATAACCTCTTCTGCTTCTGTAGCGCTGTTAGGCAAGAAAGCTATACCCGTTGCATAGGCTCCGGCAGGCGGAAGATCAAAGTCCACTTCTTCTCGGTATAAGCGATCAGGAATTTGTATTAAAAGACCGGCTCCGTCACCTGAGTTCGTCTCGGCGCCAAGAGCCCCACGATGTTGCATCTGGCAAAGAGCTCCAACTCCGATTTCTACAATACGATGACTTTTCTGGCCCTTTATGTGGCAAATGAAGTTGACTCCACATGAATCATGCTCAAATTGAGGATCATAAAGTCCCTGAGATTCTGGAATTTTACTACTCATTAGAAATCCGCTCATTAGTAACTGGTGTCAGTCGCTCTGGAGCATCTTTGATCCCTAGCAATCACAATAAATGTGAGGAATGCCACGTCTTTGTGGCAAAAAGAAAGTTTGACATCGCCTTTGGTGTCGCAATTCTAAGTTCCACCTACCATCATAGAGGAATGATTGTTACAGGGAAACAAAATGCCGAAGACCTCTGTGGCTTCATAGATTCTTCACCCAGCCCATTTCATGCGGTAAAGACTGCTGCGGAAAGGTTATTAGAAGCAGGTTTCACTGAGATCGACTCTCTCACTTCTATAAATAAAGAAGATTCCGTGTTTTTTCGACGCGATGGAGCGCTCTTTGCTATATGCGGCCCTCTAAACGCGGATAAGGCAGTAAGGGTTATAGGAGCGCATACAGATAGCCCTAACCTTCGACTTAAGCCCCTATTTGATACGAGTCGAAATGGGTGGCGGGCACTCGGTATCGAGGTCTATGGATCGGCGCTAAATAATAGTTGGCTTGACCGTGATCTTGGATGTTCCGGGCGTCTAGTCATAAGGACAAAAGATGGAATGTTAGAAAAGACTTGTCGCTTGGATGAACCCATTGCCCGTATTCCGCAACTGGCCATTCACCTTGACCGTCAGGTCAACGAAAAGGGTCTAATACTTAATCGTCAAAATCATTTACAACCGCTAATCGGAATTCGCGAAGGTTCAAATCTTCTTGAGAAACTGGCTAATTCTATAAATCACAATGTTGAAGACATTTTGTCATTTGATTTAATGCTTCATGATTTAACCCCTTCAACCTTGTCGGGCATTGACCAAGAATTTATTAGCGCACCGCGTATAGACAATCTGTTGTCATGTCATGCTGCCATTTCAGCATTGATTTCTGCAAAATCCTCAACAAGTGAGTTCACACGAGTCGTAGCGCTTTATGACCATGAAGAAGTAGGCAGTACATCATCCACTGGAGCTTTAGGTCCTTTACTCAACGATGTGCTGACACGACGTTGCAGCGAGACCTCGCTTTCATCAGAACTATCTCTAATCATTTCATCTGACTGCGCCCATGGAACTCATCCCAATTATGTCGAGATGCATGATATTGATCACAAGATTTTCTTAAACGAAGGGCCAGTAGTTAAATACAATGCAAATATGCGTTACGCCACAGATGCCCCAGGCGCAGCACTTGTAAAAACTGCAGCAGAGAACGCAAACGTTCCCCTGCAAACCTTCGTTAGTAGATCAGATCTTGCATGTGGATCAACAATTGGGCCACTAGCTGCGGCAAGCACGGGAATCCGGACAATAGATTTGGGTGTAGCTCAACTCGCTATGCATAGCGCTCGAGAAATGTGCGGAAGCGAAGATCCTGAGTATTTGAAATCTGTTTTGATTGAACTCTTGAAGAACTGATCAATTATTCGAGCGATGTTTTACGCTCCTGTATGGGGCAACCACCATCAGTAGCATCGGGAAAATTTCAAGTCTTCCCACAAGCATTAGAAAAGCCAGAACCATCCGAGAAGGAGCCGAATAGGCGTCAGCGAAAGAGGACGTTGGGCCTGCTTCGCCTAACGCAGGTCCCATGTTCCCTAACGCACTAACTACTCCACTTAATGCGGTAACAATATCTGTATCCAGAGCGGTCAGGGTGATAGTCCCAATTACTGCTAAGACGGCATACACGGCTATGAAGCCAGCGATTCGCTGGACGAGCGTATCAGGGATTACTTTTGTCCCTTGGAATACAGGGAAAACTCCGCGAGGTCTTCGAAACCTTCTAATCGAACGAAGCGTGTGAGATGCTCCGACTTGCAGTCGGAATATTTTTACTCCACCGGAAGTAGAGCCTGTACATCCTCCGAATACGAGAAGAATGAAGAGAATGATTTGTGGACCACTTACCCATGAAGCAAAGTCTCCGTTACTTCCTACTCCATTAGCGTTACTGAAGCCAGTACTAGTTCCAAGAGTCACAACATTGAAAGCTGCGGAGCGAAGCGCTTCGCTTACTTCAAATCCATTTGAAGTAAGAATCCATGTAATAGCAAAAGTAGAGATTGACATTAAGCCGAAGTACGAGCGAAATTCTGGGTCTCTGAAATGAGTAACACGGTGTTCTTTGGTGGAGCGCCAGTGCAAGGCAAAACTTGACCCACCCAAGATCATTCCAAAGATAAGAACCATCTCTATAGCAGAACTGTCCCAAAATCCAATAGAAGAGTCACGAGTTGAGAATCCGCCTGTAGACGCTGTGGTCAAAGCGTGAGCGAGTGCGTCATATCCCCCCATCCCCGCTGCAAACAATGCGACCCCTATAAAGAGAGTTAATACGAAGTATATTTTCCAGAATTCGCGCGCTGTGTCAACAACTCTCGAAGCAAGTCGATCGCTTTGGGGCCCAGGTGCTTCAGCGCTCATCAAACCAAGGCCAGAAGCACGCAAGGACGGTAAGACCGTTACCACGAGGACTACTATTCCCATTCCACCGGCCCACTGTGTTAGTTGCCGGTAGAGCAGTATTCCTGAGCCATGCGATTCAATTGGATTATGGCTTCCAAAAACAGTGGATCCCGTACATGAATATCCAGATATTGATTCAAATAATGAATCTGCAAACTGGATCAATAACCCGGAACCTCCATAGTTGAATGTTCCAGCAAAGAGATAAGGGAGTGCCCCGAATAATGAAACGAAGAGCCATGCTCCACCAACAGCCGAAAATATGTCTGCCTGTCCGAGAAGTCCGGGTTTCGTGCCAAGCCGGCCAACCCCCCCAAAGAACAAAGAGATAAGTGAGGCAAGTAAAAGAGGAAAGATTGAGCCCCCCGTAGTGCCCTCGATGATTGCACAGCCAAACATTGCCGCTGAAACAAATAGAAGGGCTGTTCCGGTGACGTGAAAAGTTGTACTCGTAGATTTTTGGAGTTTCTTTCTCTCAAAGCTCATCGTTGACGCTCCTTGACCTTCAAGACTTGACGTCTAAATGATTTCAGCCGTCCTTTTAAGAACGAAGTGAACTCCCCAGCTGCGATTAGTACGGGGAATATAGTTAACCAGCCGAGAATCATCGCCGGAATCAGGGTTACGCGGATTGGTCGAGTCCATAGTGAAGGATCTACTAAATCGCCTTCAATGCTGCGAATGGGTCCGGCAGTGGCTGTGGAGTGGATAGATGCGTTGATAGCGGAAAATAGGTCAAGTCCAGCGATTGAAGAAGAAACAGCAGTTATCACTACCACTGAGATAAATAGAAACTGGAGAACCACCGCATGCTCTACGGTCGACTCAGATAATGGTTTGTCATCAATTCGTATACGAACAACAGAGCGTGGGTGCAATTGACGCACCAATTCCCTCATTGAGAGCCGTAAAAGGATAATTAAAGATCGAATGTTAAAGCCACCAGAAGCGGAACCTGCCATTCCGCCAATGGCTGTTATTAATAGAATTAACACGGTAAATACGGGTAGCCATTCACCCTGAATTACAGCAGGGAAACCTGTTGTAGAGACGGCAGAAGAAATCACCATGAATGAAGATCGTAAATTTATTAGAGAATAATTTCCGGAAGCTAAAAAAAGCACTAGGCCCAGTGAGATAAGAACCAAGAAGTAGATGCGTAATTCCAGCGAACTCTTGAGTTCCCCTACTTTATTTCGCGCTAGGCGCCAAAGAACGACGAAACTTGTTCCCGAAATACACATACCAGCGATAGCGATCCATTGGACTGCTCCATTCGCTAATGGGTTACCTTGCGGTAGAAATCCTCCAGTTGAGACGGTTGAGACGGCGAGGAGAAGGCCATCAAAAATTCCTAGCCCCGTTAAAGAATAGGCAAACCAGAGAATGATGGATAAAGGAACATAGATGACCAAGATGCTGTACACCGCTGTGCGTCGAGTGGCACCAAGCGACAGAGCTTCGTTTCTCTCAATGTGAGCAGACGGATTACTCCTGGTTCCGACTACTGGGATGATTGCAGCTCCGAGAATCAAGACAACCAGTCCACCTATCCATTGAAGGATCCCTCTAAAGAATTCAATTTCTGGAGCAAGTCGAGAGATATCCAATGTGCTTAGCGCTGTAGTGGTTAAGGCAACTGATGCTTCATAAAGTGCGGTATCGAATTGGTTTGTAACTCCAGCGATCAGGAAGATAAGTGTTGAGCATAAAGTTGCAGAAATTGCAAAGGAAAAAAATCCGGCAAAAATATCAGAAGCTCGAAGTTGTTCCGGCGGACGAATAATAGAGAAAAGATAGGTGCCAAGAATTCCGAGGCAGGTGCCTGCAACTAATAGTTCCGGGGTTTGTGAGCCCGTTCCTGTAAGTCCGATGAGCCCAGAGACAATTGAGACAAAACTGACGACTTGAAGTCCTGAACTGATTCCAAGAAAGAGTCCTGAGGTCCAAGATGCCCAGTCAGGTAGTTTCTTGTACCCCACAAATGTCAGTATCCGAAGGCGGGAACGGTAACTGAACTTCACTAGAAAAGTTGACCGATACTTTCAGCAGACTCAGGGTTTGAGATAACAATTACATGATCTCTATCTCGAAACACGGTGCTACCTCGCGCTATTTGTGGTTTCCCATCTCGTAAAATTGCCCCAACTAAGGCTTCTTTAGGGAATCCTGCATCCGCAATTCTTTTGCCTTCACACTCACTGGTGTCAGTCACAGCGAATTCAAGGATTTCTGCATCTCCGTGTAGATAAGTCGCAATTTGTGCTGCGTCTCCACTTCGCACAAACCGCAAAACGCTGTTAGCAGTAGCAGTTCGTGGACTAAGTGTTGCTCCTACATCATGCGTATCAAGTAAGTCCAGTAGCTTAAGACGGTGCACCACAGCAATTGTTTTTGGTGTGGAAGCACCATTTGAGTCTCCGGCGATTCGCGCACCCGCAGATTTGGCATACAAACAGGCGAGAACATTTGCATCGTCTTCTCCAGTCAATGCAACGACAATGTCTTGGCGACCAACATCAGCCTCTTCAAGCATGTCTACGTCCGTGATGTCGCCATTAAAGATTAGAGCGTGCTTTAAGGAGGCGCTTAATTCTTCTGCACGCTTTGGATCTTTTTCAATAACGGCAACGTCGACTGCCTTTTCGACAAGAGACTCTGCGAGTAATTGTGCGGTCCGTCCTCCTCCGAGAAGTAGTGCTCTGGCTGGCATGTCGCGTTCAATTCCGAGTCGTCTAATGACATCTCTTAGAGACCGACGTTTACATATCACGCGAAGAAGATCTCCTTCTTGGAGAATTTCGTTTTTTCTAGGAATCAGAGTCTTTTCTTCGTCTTCGTTGACCTGACGAGTGATTGACGCAATCATAAATTCCCAATCAGGTTCAAGATCCTTTCCTAATTGTTCGAGAGATACGCCTACGAAAGGGGCATCAGGAGGCAGTTTCGCTCCGATGATCACAACCTCTCCCCCGCCCATATGTACCATGTCAAGAGCACCTGGGTATTCCATTAGGCGAATAACATCTTGTGCGACTTCTTCATCTGGGTCGATCATCAAGTGTGAATCTGCGGACCCTAAAAGTTGACCCACTTCTTTGTTTCTTAACCCGCGAGATTCAACCCGGACTACTGTTCGTTTCACACCTGCTTGTTTTGCTAATAGAGCAGCTAGAAGGTTCGCATCATCATTCTTTGTTACGGCCACTAGAAGGTCAGCTTCCTCAACACCTGCTCTTTTTAAAGCTTCTGGATCAGTGCCGCTTCCCAGGATTGTTAAAACATCTAAGGACTTGTCTGTGTCTATTTGGTTGAAACGTTCTTGGTTCTTTTCCATCAAAGAAACGTCATGGTGACGATTTAAGCGATCAGCTACGTAGGTACCTACTTCTCCGGCCCCAACAACAATTACTTTCACCTGCTAATCCTCCCCCATAGAGGTTGCTATGTGGTTCATACCCATCTTATAAATTGTTTTCTCAGTAATGATCGCATCTAGTGGGACATCCCAAGGCTCTGGATTAAGGGAGGGAACTATTTGGAATTCATGAGCTAACCCGACTAAATAGGGAGCATTTTTGTTTTTACGAAAAGAGAAAGTCTTATCGTAAAAGCCTGCTCCATGCCCAATGCGATTGCCGGATAAATCTGCTGCCACTAGTGGAACTAGGACCATATCTAAATCCTCTGGGTCAACTTTGAGACCTAGTACCGGTTCAGGTATTCCATATGAGCCATTTTTAAGAGGTCCGTCAGGAATAATAAAGGAGAGTTTCCCGTCGGGTTGAACAACGGGAAAGGCGTGCTGAGGTTCGGAGGAACTAACCAGAGATGATGGATCTATTTCCCCGCGAACACCAAAATATGAACCAATTATCTCAGAGTTCTGATACTCAGTGAGATCTAAGACCTGCTCTATGACACGATTTGAAGAATCTTTCACAAGATCCTCAGACAAAGAGGACCGCTTATTTAGCAGTTCTGCCCTTATTTGAGAAGCAGTCATATACCCATCGTTACTCAGATTTCATAAAGTTGCCAGTGATACCTATGGTCAGATGTCACGTTTCCATTCTTGCTTGATGTTTGAACAGAGCCATCATCTTTACTAGCGTTTCTTCAGCCGCAAAAATTATGCAGTGAAATATGCATATAAAGTAAAATGCGCGTTCAGAAACCAATAGATCAGGAGAGAGTTCCTTGGAATCCATCCCTTATATAGCCGCCGTGTCAGCCATCGCTGGCCTCATACTTGCTGGATATTTCTTTCGAGATGTTAAAAAAGCAGATCCAGGAAATGACCGGATGGTTCATTTAATGACAGAAATCCAAAAAGGTGCACGAGCATTCTTGAACCAAGAATACAAATGGGTTTCAATCTTTGTCGTAGCAATGGCGATTCTTATAGCAATACTTATCGCACCGTTAGCAGCAGTCACCTATGTCGTAGGTGCAGTTCTTTCCGCAACAGCCGGATATGTAGGCATGACAGTGGCCACTATGGCTAACGCACGCACAACACAAGCAGCTAAAGATGGTCCAGGAAAAGCTCTTCCTATAGCCTTCCGAGGCGGAGCCGTCATGGGATTCTCCGTCGCTGGACTTGCACTCTTGGGACTGATGCTCGTTTACATCGTTTTTGTACTTGCATTAGAAGTAGATAAAGCTTTCGAAGTTGTAACTGCCTATGGCCTTGGTGCGAGTTCAATCGCCTTGTTTAGTCGTGTTGGTGGTGGTATCTATACAAAAGCTGCTGACGTTGGTGCCGATCTCGTCGGAAAAGTTGAAGCAGGAATACCAGAAGACGATCCGCGCAATCCGGCCACAATTGCTGACAATGTTGGCGACAACGTCGGTGACGTAGCAGGAATGGGAGCTGACCTCTTTGAGAGTTACGCAGGATCCATTCTTGCGCCTATATCACTGGTGGCTTTCGCCACTGGATTAGCAGCAGAAAATGCTACGCAAGCTGTAACCATCTCGCTGCTCATATTCCCTATGGCGATAGCTCTAGCCGGCATGGTCGCATCAATCATTGGTTCTTTCTTCGTGAAAGGCGGGAAATCAACCGACTCAAAAGCTCTTTCTCACGCATTGCATATGGGCACAAATATCGCAATGGGTATTACCGTGATCGCCACCGTCGTACTTGCTGGGTGGCTCTTCGGACAAGACACAGCTTTTGATAATCCATATGGATTGGCAATATCTGTCATCGGAGGATTGATTGTTGGATGGGCATTAGGTAAAACAGCAGAATTTTACACCTCTGATCACTACGGACCTGTAAAGAAAATCGCTGACCAAACTAAAACTGGACCGGCTACAACCATTCTCGGAGGAATATCTGCAGGAATGGTCTCGGTGGCAGCATCTGTAGGACTTCTGGCCATCGGAGTCCTTGTTGCATACTGGGGTGGAGAAATGGCCTTCGATTCTATCGGAAATTTAGACGGCGGTATTTACGGAATCGCAGTGGCAGCTATTGGTATGTTAGCCACAACAGGTGTAGTGGTATCAGTTGACGCATACGGCCCAATAGCAGATAATGCTGGCGGCATCGCAGAAATGTCAGAATTAGATCCAAGCGTTCGCGAAGTAACTGATGCTCTCGACTCGTTAGGAAACACTACTGCAGCAATAGCGAAAGGTTTCGCTGTTGGTTCAGCGGCACTCACAGCACTAGCTCTCTTCAAGAGTTTCGAATTCGCAGTCGAAATGGCAGGCGGATCACTTTCACTAAATATTGGTGAAGTAAGTGTATTCATTGGGCTATTCGTGGGCGCAATGCTCCCCTTCCTTTTCGCAGCCTTAACGATTGATGCGGTAGGACGAGCTGCGCAAGAAATGATCGAAGAAGTTAGACGACAATTCCGAGAGATTCCAGGATTACGTGAAGGCGAAGAAGGGGTTGTTCCAGACTCTGCCCGTTGCGTTGCTATCTCAACAAAGGCCTCACTAAAAGAAATGGTCATTCCAGGCGCTCTTGCGGTCATTGTTCCTCTTGTCTTTGGTTTTATCAGCGTGAATGCCCTCGGTGGATTCCTCGCTGGAGCTTTAGTTACTGGCTTCTGCCTCGCAATTTTCATGGCCAACGCAGGTGGGGCGTGGGATAACGCTAAGAAATACATAGAGACAGGAGCCCTTGGCGGCAAAGGTTCAGAAAGCCACAAGGCTGCAGTCGTTGGAGACACCGTAGGAGATCCATTCAAAGATACTTCTGGACCTGCAATGAATATTCTCATTAAGGTAATGACTATTGTTTCTCTTGTCTTTGCGTCAGCTTTCGTCGGTTAACAACAAGGACATCAATAACAAAAGTAAGGAATGTGAATTATGGATTTTGACGACTTAACAAAAGTTATGGCAATTCGAGCAGCTGATGCTCGTGGAATTATCCTTCCCTTTGTATTAGCGCACACTGCAACCCTGATTGTTTTAGGTTTTGGAGGAGCAGGACTAGAGAATTCAGGGATTCAACTTGCATTAGCGGCTTGGGCTGTCCTTGGATCACTTTGGAGTGTTCTGTGGCTTGACGATTGCATTCAGGATCTTATGGCTGCAGGTAAAGACATGCCTGAGGAATTCAAAAAAACACACATGGGACAACGTTTAGTCAACGCTCCAGCTACTGTTGTCCGCCTAGTCAACTTTGTGATTGTGGGATTAATAGTTACAGCTGAACTGATGGCTATTTATTAAACGTAAAAGGTTAGTTTCGTGGAAGAGCTGAGTTTAAGCACTCCAGCTTTATATCCGGAAGCAGTTGCGTGTTTAACTGCGGCTTTTCAGGAAGACCCTGTTCTTGCCTATCTATTTGAAGACGAAGAACAGAGGCCTCTTATGCTCGCTGCTTTTTTCGCGAACCGTCTTGCAAGTCAAAATGAGACTGATCGGTTATTAGTTCCATCTGGTTTCGATGCAAGGAATGCAGCAGCACTCTGGGAAGCACCAGAAAAAGACTCTGAGAACGACTCATCTTTCAATGCCGTCGTTGCTGCAGGAATCTCACTTTTGGGTCAAGACTGGATAAGTGATCGGCTTGTAAATTTGAGAGTTTTAGGGGAAGCGAAGCCTAAGGAGCGGCATTGGTATCTGTCCTTTGTTGGGACACGACCCGAGTCTCGAGGAAAAGGACTTGCTTCGGCGCTTATCAAATCGGTTACGAATATCTGTGATAAAGAAAAAATTCCTGCATATTTGGAATCAAGCAATCCGGACAATGTATCTCTATATGAAAGTCACGGTTTTCAAGTAACAGGTGAAGCAGTTATTAAGAATGGGCCAAAAGTCCCTCTAATGTGGAGAGATCCTTTATTTGAATAATGAAAGTAGTGCTCCCGAGTTTTAAGGAAGAAAAATAACTGGATCGTGAGGCACACTCCCCACGCGTGTTTCGAAATGAAGGTGAGGCCCTGTAGACCAGCCGGTACTTCCACACTTCCCAATTAACTCACCTGTATTTACTGAATGGCCGTTGGAAACCAGAATTTGATTTAAGTGGGCATAGACAGTGACGATTCCGCCGTCATGTTCGATCATTATTACGTTTCCGTAACCGTTTCTCCACCCTGCCGATATTACGGATCCTGCTTTAGCTGCCCAGATTGGTTGATCCATTACGCAGCCAATGTCAACACCGTTATGCATGCGTTCGGTTCCGAAAATGGGATGAACGTGGACGCCGAAATCTCTTGATCCTATAGATCCTTCAATCGGCATTATGAAACCTTCTGCCGATTCTTCAGTTAGTTGAGGTGCTGAATTTCTTAGTTCTTCTGCAATGAGATTGTCGATCAAAATTGCCAATAAGTACTGTTCTCGCTCGAACTCTCGGATCTCTTCTTCATGGGTAGCGATACGTTCTTGAAGTTCATCTTGCAAGGCTTCTTTTGCAACAATTCTTTGATCAAGAATCACTAACGATATTTCTAATTCTCTCTGTTGGCGTTCTGCGTCGATAATCGCATCTTCAGCGGACCGTGCGATTTCCTCTCGATCTGCCTCCAGAGCAGTGAAATAACTAACTAGGTCTTCTCGATCACCGGTTACCGCATCTAAAATTGCTGCCTTTCTGGCGCCAGCTGTTAAGTCCTCTGATTCAAGGAGGGTTCCGGGTCGAATACTCTGGACATAAGCATCAACAGCCAGTTTTTGCAGTTGATCGCGGAGAGCCACTATTTCTTTGTCTACAGCGGCGGCTTCTATCCACCGCAGGGTTGTTTCTGCTTCAGCAGCTTCAATTGCCTGACGCGCTGTCGCTATTTTTGCTTCTTGTAAATCAATGTAGTCATCAAGCGCTGTTAAGGCATTTGCGACTTCGCCATGCTCTGCTTCCACCATGTCAAGAGCTTCAGCTGCGGCTGCTCCTGCATTAGCGGCGGCTTCACGTTCATCTCGTGCATCACGTATATCGTCATTGTCCGCAAAAGCTATTGAAGGAACAATGAATACAAGGAATCCTAAGACCACCAAAAAAAGCCTTCTGAGATTACTAATCCGGTTTTGGGATCCAGTTCGAGAGATACCTAAATTTGACATTAATTCAATAATACCGGCATATATAAGCGAGTTCTGTGCACCTATGAAGTAGCCAATATAGGAGTGGAAAGATTCACGCCTATGCTTTAGGTGTGAGCGAAAATAAGGTTTCTGAAATATTCAACCCAGAATTGTGGACAGAGGTTGAAGAATTTGATTTTGAAGACATCACGTACCATCGTTCAACGTCTCAAAAAACTGTACGTATCGCTTTTGATCGTCCTGAGGTAAGGAACGCGTTTAGACCAAAAACGGTTGACGAACTTTATCAAGCCCTAGATCACGCCCGCATTTCTCCAAATATCGGAACGATTCTCTTAACCGGAAATGGGCCTTCTCCAAAGGACGGAGGTTGGGCATTCTGCTCAGGTGGAGATCAACGGATTCGTGGAAAAGACGGATACCGGTACGCAGAAGGTGAAACAGCAGACACGATCGAAGATTCTCGGACAGGCCGCCTTCACATTCTTGAAGTTCAAAGATTAATTCGGTTTATGCCAAAAGTCGTTATAGCTGTAGTTCCCGGCTGGGCTGTTGGAGGCGGACATAGTCTTCACGTTGTCAGCGATCTCACACTAGCAAGTCGTGAACACGCCATTTTTAAACAAACTGACGCAGATGTAGCAAGTTTCGATGGGGGTTTCGGATCGGCGTATCTTGCGAGACAAGTAGGTCAAAAAAGAGCGAGAGAAATCTTTTTCCTTGGAAGAAACTATTCAGCTCAAGAAGCATTCGAGATGGGAATGGTCAATGCAGCTGTTACCCATGCCGATTTAGAAAATGTTGCGCTTGAGTGGGCCGAAGAAATCAACCAGAAAAGCCCCACTGCTCAACGGATGCTCAAATTTGCTTTCAACCTCATAGACGATGGTTTAGTTGGACAACAGCTATTCGCTGGAGAAGCAACAAGGCTGGCTTACGGGACCGATGAAGCAGCTGAAGGTCGAGATGCTTTTCTCGAAAAGAGAGATCAAGATTATTCTGAGTTCCCTTACCACTTCTAATTAATAGCGGCGCGACGATCCGCCTCTGCTTTTTCGACCATATCTTTCACGCCGGACCATATTTCATCCAATACAGATTCAGGATCGCTTCCATCAACAGTTCCGTGTGCATTCAGCCGAACAAAAGTCTTGGTGCGGTTCCACGGGGTAAATTTTGGAAGAAACCTTCCCCTAGGCCACAACACCTCTGTTCCGGCAACACCAATTGATAGAACCGGACACTTCGTTTCAATAGCTAGTCGCGCCACTCCTATTCGCGGAGTACCGACTCCGGTAGGTTCCCATTCTTCTGGACGAACTACCTTGCCTTCTGGCATGACCGCGACTGATACGCCAGAGGCAAGTACCTCCTTGGCGACGTCAATAGCGTCACCCCCGGTCACCGGAATAGCGCCGAGCCGCCTAAGTAGAGTGCCTATGAGCGGCTTTTCGAAATACGATCCCGCTACTAAAGGACGAACTGGCCATTCCCATACATGAAATAAGCTTGCTGCCAGAAATAGATCTGCGAGACTCCTGTGATTCGCTGTCAGAATAGTTGGTTCAGTTATTGGACAAGGCGGCATGTCAGTGTCACAAGTAGCAAAGAGTTGAAATCCTCGAAATACACGACGTTGGGTGCGTCGGAGAGCTAATTCAGAAGGAGGGTTCACTTAATTGATCCTACTGCTTTATCTCAGACCATAGAAGTGGATTCATAGGCGAAATGGCTAAATCTCCTTCTTTCACCCCAGGTAAATACATAAAGAGATCAAGGTGTTGTTCTTCTCGTTCTAGATTGAGAACCGGGCACTGATCAGCAATATAAATGACCGTCATGGCGGGGCGATCCATTTGGGTTGTATTACTTCCTGCGCGGTGCAACGTCCAACCGGCATGAAAAGTGGCATCGCCTGCATTAAGTCGTTTATAAGAGGAGGTTGAGAAATCTCCCTCATTTACTAATTCGCTAAGTTTCTGTTCAGAGTTTTCAGAAATGGCTCCTCCCTTGAGGTCACCTTCCTGATGGCTTCCATTCACAAACTCAACGATCCCCATTTCTGTAGTTACATCCACTAACGGCATCCACATCGTTATCGCGTGATGTCCGGCTATCGGCCAATAAAACGCGTCTTGATGCCAGGGAGTATGACCGCCGTTTGCTTTTTTATTCAACAATTGATCGTGATAGAGACGGACGCCATTAGCGTCAAGTAACTGAGCGGCGACATGAGCGAACCGCTTCGCCATCACGAATGCCTCAGCCACGGGATCTAAACGCCAAAGATTGATTGCTTGATGGAAAGCCCGATCGTACGTTCTTTGGTCTTCTAGAGAAATATTTTTATTCCAAGATATTTCAGCGCCAAGTTTCAATAAGGGGTTAACAAATGGAGACAATTCAGTTGACGAACAAAGGCTTTCAACTAGTACATGTCCGTTTGTTTTGAACGAATTTCTTTCATCTTCCGAGATAACTCTTAGGTCATCAAAAGAAGGTAAGTTCGTCATGTTGTACCAAAAATACGATCTCCGGCATCGCCCAGTCCCGGAACGATATACCCGACCTCATTAAGGCATTCATCTACCGAAGCAGTCCAAATAGCGACATCGGGATGCGCTGATTGAAGACTCTCAATGCCTTCAGGTGCCGCCAGAAGGCATAGAAAGCGGATCTCTCCTGGGTTCTCTTCCTTTATTCGATCAAGTGCTGCTGCAGCAGAATTACCAGTTGCAAGCATCGGATCAACAACGATGACGGTCTGGTTCTCCAGCGGAGGAAATTTACAGTAATACTCAACGGCTTCTAAAGTGTCGTGATCGCGATAAAGGCCAACATGTCCGACTCTGGCACCAGGAACTACTTGAAGCACTCCATCTAATAGTCCATTTCCAGCTCGAAGGATTGAAATCACCACCGGATGATCAACAAGTTCTGGGGCATCCATATCAGTTAATGGAGTTGTGATTTTAGAAGACACAAGAGGAAGATCTCGGGTTACTTCATAAGTAAGAAGCAAACTTGTTTCAGTAAGTAGTTGACGAAAACGCTCACTCGGAGTATCCACTCTTCTCATCTGAGTCAGTTTGTGTTGAACAAGCGGGTGACTAATTACGTGTATTTGCGACATGCCTGCACTTTAACCTCTAAGATTCTCTGAATGAAAGTAGAGAGCCAATTAGTTTCCGAAGCGGGCTTTCTTAGTCCTATCGTAAAAAGTCTTCTGACGAGGCCGTCACTCGGTGAACACAAATGAAACAACCGAGATATAAGTATTCAGCCTTAAAGTTGCTAAAACATGGATTAACGCATGGCGATTGGCCACGAATGTGGAACAGCAACGAGTTGAACTCTTCATATGACGTGATCATTATCGGAGGAGGCGTCCATGGCTTAGCTACCGCTTATTACCTTGCGCAGAACCATGGAATTACTAATGTTGCTGTACTTGATAAGGGGTACCTCGGCGGAGGTGGATCTGGACGCAATACGGCTATTGTTCGGTCAAATTATTTAACTCCCGAAGGGGTAGCTTTCTACGATCGGTCACTGACGCTCTATAACGAGATGGCTCATGATCTAAATTTGAATGTCATGTTTTCACGGCGTGGCCATCTAACTCTCGCCCACACAGATTCAGCTTTACGAACAATGCATTGGCGGGCTGAAGTGAACAAACTTCAAGGTATTGATTCGAGCGTGATCGATCCATCTGAAGTCAAAAAAGAAGCTCCCAGCCTAGATGTTTCTGCAAATACGCGGTACCCCATACTTGGAGCGCTTTTCCATCCTCCTGGTGGGATAATTCGACATGATGCTGTGGTTTGGGGTTATGCACGAGCAGCAGATCACTTAGGGGTGCATCTCCATCAGCAAACTGAAGTTCTCGACATACTTTGTGAAGGTGGACAACAATCAAACGGTAAAGGGCCGGGAGGAAAAGTAACGGGAGTACGGACAAACAAAGGTGATATAAGTGCCCCAGTAGTTGTCAATTGCACTGCAGGATGGTCTTCTTTGATCTCAAACATGGCTGGGGTTGACCTTCCCATTACCACTCATCCGCTTCAGGCTGCTGTTACTGAACCCTGTAAAACATTCTTGCCAACTGTGGTTGTGTCCGGATCACTTCATGTTTACGTAAGCCAAACAGATCGAGGAGAGCTTGTATTTGGTGCTTCAGTAGATCCAGTCGGAACATATCGAATAAACGGCACTTTAGAGTTCACTGAAGAGTTAGCTGGCCATGTACTGGAGCTAATGCCAGGTATAGCGGAGATGCGCTTGCTTCGGCAATGGGCAGGACTATGTGACATGACTCCTGATTATTCGCCAGTGATGGGGTTCACTTCAGTAGAGGGTTTCCTCGTTGATGTTGGATGGGGAACTTACGGATTTAAAGCCGGCCCAGTTTCAGGAGAAACTATGGCTGAGACTATCGCTACAGGAAAAACAGCAGAATTAATTGAATCTTTCAATATTGAGCGTTTCAGCACAGGTGAGCTTGTTGGTGAAAAAGGCGCCGCGGCGGTGGGCCACTAATGATTATCGTTCCATGCCCTAACTGTGGGCCCAGAAGTTCTAGTGATCTTAGAAACTGCGGCGAAGTTGTTGATCGTCCAGATCCAAAAAGTGCAACCATTGAAGAATGGCGTTCCTACTTATATTTAAGAGAAAACCTTGCAAGTTGGGTTAAAGAGACTTGGTACTGCAGAAGCGGATGCAGAAAATATTTCACCGTCGAACGTAATACCGCCACGAACGAAATACGGGGACAATAATGCTACGACTCCCCCAGCAAGAAAATGAAATAATCAATCGTTCAATTGAACTTGAGTTCACATGGAATGGAAAACCGTATACCGGGTATGAAGGTGACACTATTGCTTCGGCGCTCGCTGCATCTGGTGTAGACATTTTTTCACGTTCAATGAAATATCATCGTCCACGTGGAATCATGACTGCTAACCATTGGGATCCTGGTTTGGCGGTACAAGTAGACGATGAACCAAATGTTCGTTCCGGAAGCAGGCGGCTCGAAGCAAATACTACTGTAAGCGCCCAGAACGTCTGGCCCAGCCTAGAACACGATTTAGGAACTTTAAATAAGGCCGTAGGACGCTTCATTTCATCAGGCTTTTATTACAAAACTTTCATGAGGCCAAGGTTCTTTTGGAATCACGTATACCAGAGAGTTTTAAGGAAGTTTGCTCCAGGTGGGAAGATCCACTGGGAAACTCCCTCTACCTCTACATACGACAAACGCTATGTTCATCCAGATGTCCTCGTAGCGGGAGGGGGACCTGCCGGAATGTCAGCGGCTATCTCTGCAGCTAACGAAGGAGCCTCTGTATTGCTCGTTGAAATGGAATCAGATTTAGGCGGCCATTTACGTTGGGGAAACACTTCCGAAATTTCAAATATGAAATCCTTAATAACGGAAATTGAAAGCAATCAAAACATAGAGGTGCTTACTGATTCAACAGTGACAGGCCGCTATGACCACAACTGGGTTTCCGTAATGCAGAGAAGTCATTCAATAGCACGAGAACGTCTCGTTAAAGCTCGAGTAGGGACGTTAGTGGTGGCTCCAGGTCTCATCGAACGACCATATATTTTCAAAGGGAATGACATACCTGGAGTGATGCTCTCAGGTGCAGTTAGACGTCTTATAAATCTGTGGGCAGTTAAGCCGGGACAACGCGCTGTTGTATTTACTGCAAACCCTGAGGGCGACTCAGCAATTGGAGATCTACAAAAGGCAGGAGTTGAGATAGCAGAAATAGTGGACGCACGAAAAGGACAGCGGATTGTTGCCGCCGAAGGAAAGAAGCGTGTGGAATCAGTTGAACTCTCAGATGGCAGATCAGTAGATGCTGATCTTGTAGTCGTCGCTGCCGGTTGGACAGCACCGACGTCTCTTCTGAACATGGCCGGCGATAAACCCGAATACGACCAGAAAGCTGCTCGCTATTTCCCTAAAGAACTTCCCGACGATGTCCTCGCAACAGGCGGCATTGTCGGCAATGGGGACTTCAATACAATTTGCGCTCATGGAAGCGACACAGGAAAAATAGCTGCTAATAGAGCCTTAAAACTAAAACATCAAAGGCAAACTTCCACGGCATGGGCAAGAAACCCAAATATCCCTGCGCCTGAACGAATTGAAGATCTTCGAAACTCTTTGGTGAGAGAAGAGCATCCTGAATGCTATTACTCAACGAATGAAGGGTTTGTAGATTTTTCAGAAGATGTGAAATATAGCGATTTAGTCCAAGCCGCACAAGAAGGTTTTGACTCTATAGAACTGATGAAAAGATACACCACAGCAACAATGGGACCAGCACAAGGAAAGTTAGAGACTGTGAACGCTGCCGCTGTCTTAGCAAATTCAATTGGCACCCCTCTCGCTGAAATTGGAACAACAATATGGAGGCCACCTTTTGCTCCGATAACTCTTGGTGCGCTTGCCGGAAGAATTTTTGAACCTACTCGGCGTTCGGCGCTTCAAGATTGGCATGAAGAGCATGGCGCCGTCCCATTGTTAGCTGGACAGTGGGTGCGCCCTGACCATTATGGAGATGCGAACGCAGAAGCACTTAACGTTAGGAACAATGTCGGAATTATTGATGTTACTCCGCTAGGAAAAATTGAACTTCAAGGAAAAGACGTCAGCAAATTATTAGATCAGGTCTATACGAATCGCTGGGGTTCACTGTCGATCGGGAAGGTCCGTTATGGCGTCATGGTCGGAGAAGACGGGGTCATCTCTGACGACGGAGTTACTGGACGGCTTGATGACGATAGGTGGCTTATGACGACCACTTCTTCTGGTGCCGGTGCGGTTTGGGAGAAATTGGAAGATTGGCTTCAGAACACCAGCAATGATTGGGATGTATGTATCACTCCTGTAACTGGTGGGTTGACAAGTATCAATGTTGCGGGGCCAAATTCTCGTTCGCTTCTTGAAAAATTAGTAAGTGACGTCGATTTGTCTTCAGAGAGTTTTCCCTACTTCAGTGTCAGAGAGGGAACGGTAGCGGAAGTTGAAAATTGTGTTATCTGGCGAATTGGATTCACAGGTGAGTTGTCATATGAACTTCATGTACCTTCTGGATACGCGTTACATGTTTGGGAATCACTATTACTTGCAGGTAAAGACCTTGGTTGCGCTCCTTTCGGTGTTGAAGCGCAGAGAATTCTTCGTCTTGAGAAAGGGCATTTTATTGTCGGGCAAGACACTGATGGGTTGACTAAAGCACCAACAGTTGGATTGAACAATTTGGTTAAGTTAGATAAAGACGACATGGTGGGATTACCGGAACTTGCCGATTCCTTTACTGATGATCAACTCCCTGTTCTTGTTGCTGTACAAACTGATGACCCGATGGTTGTTCCTGAAGAAGCCGCTCAGATACTTAATGGAAGCAGCAACGAAATTTTAGGGAGAGTGACTTCTAGTCGCATGTCCCCCACTCTTAAGCGTTCAATTTGTTTAGCGCAAGTGGCCCCCGGGATATCGCAGCCAGACTCTAAAATTACGATTCTGTTGGCCAGTGGTGAGAGGGTTTCCGCCACTGTTCTTAGCGGGCACGCCCATTTTGATCCAAGCGGAAGTAGGCAAAATGTCTAGCATTCCTTTCCGAACTCCAATTCCTGTTGAGGCTCTTCAGTCAGATGACCGTTCCCTAGAACTTAGAGACCGCTCCACCTATTCCAAAATACTCTTACGGGAAAGAAAAGGAGAAGAGTTCAGTGGAGAGCTTGGAGTTAAATACGGAGAAAGCAAGCTCAGAACAGATGGAACTCTGGTATGTGGCAGTCGCCCCGGTGAATGGACCTTCTACAATCCATCTGCTGAGGCGAACTCACTGATTCAGACTTTAGAGACTTACGGAGAGAGAGTTGCACTGACTAATCTCACACATGGAAGAGCTTTGATGAGCGTTGAGGGTAACTCTGCTGGAAGCCTTTTAGAAAAAATATGCAATATTGATTTTTCTGATGCAATGGTTCCAGACGGAGCTTCTTTTTCCGCTTCAGTTGGGGCGGTATCCTGCGATTTAGTGCGCGCTGATTCTGATCAGGTTCTATTCCTTCTCTCTTGTGAACGCTCTTTTGGCTTGTATCTATTTAAGGTTTTGGCCGACGCCGGAAAAGAATTTGGACTCATTGTTCCACCAGAACTCGATTTACATTAAAGATCCCTGCGCAGAGGTTGTAGCCGGCATAAAGTTGCCTTAGATTACGCAAGCCGCATTATTTCCTAGCACGATTAAAAGAATCGGAAAGTTGGCAAAATGGCCGATATGCCAGAACCAATCCGCTGCTGGAGTTCAAAAGTTCCACATGAATGGATCGACTACAACAACCATCTCACTGAAGGCTACTACGGAGTAATTTTCGGATACTCAGGCGACATGCTCTTAGAAGAATTAGGGTTTGACGCTTCCTATCGTGAGAAAAGTGGAACGTTTTACACAGTAGAGAGCCGAGTGAGATTTCTTCGAGAGGTCCATGTTGAGGCTGATGTATTTGTAAAAGGCTGGGTTCTTGGATGCGACGAGAAACGACTTCATTGGCTTCAAGAACTTTATGTCGAGGGAAATTCTGAGCCGGCAGCTACGCAAGAGGCTTTACTTTTACATGTAATACAAGGAAAAGATGGTGAGAGTCCAAAAGTTGGACCTATGAAGGATCCAGTTCTCACTATTGCCAGAAACTTTATGGATAAGCATCTATCTTTCGAGTTCCCTGATTTCGTCGGTCAGAGCATTAGGTCCTTACGGTGAATCAAAAGATAACTATCGAGCGACCTACCTCCGTATTTTCGGGCGTCGGAGCTCTATTCATCTCATTTTTGCTATTGCAAGTCGGTAATGGATTGCAAAGAATTTTATTACCCCTCAGAGCAGAATCTGAAGGCATCTCCGCCGGGTCAATGGGGCTAGTTATGGCTTTTCATTTTGCTGGCTACCTCATTGGAGCTCGTTTCATTATTATTGCGATAAATACGGTGGGCCACGTTCGTGTATTCGCTGCTCTTGCATCAACTGCCTCTATAGCGGTTCTTGTAAACGCTGTTTTTGTGGTGCCTGCAAGTTGGATGATTGTTTATCTGATAAGTGGTATTTGCAATGCAGGAATTTTCGTCGTTCTTGAAAGTTGGTTGAACGCTAAAGCCAGTAATGAAGTCCGCGGAAAAGTTTTAGGAACATACATGATGATCATGATGGGTGGAACCGCTGCTGGTTTTCTGATGGTAAATCTCGGGGATGCTTCTGGCTTTAGAATGTTCATTTTTTCATCTGTTTTGATTTCTTCTGCTGTCATCCCAGTTGCTCTCACAGCTACTTCCGTTCCACCGCTTCAAGAAGAAGAAAGGATGAAGTTGGGTGAACTTTTTAATATTATTCCAGCAGCCGTAGTTGGATTGTTTCTCGCTTCTTTTGTTCAAGCAAGCACTAGTTCCATGAGTACTGTTTACGGCACAGAGGCTGGAATGACTACGGAAAAGATCGCTCTTTTTACTGCTGCAGGCTTTGTCGGCGCTGTCTTACTTCAGTTCCCTCTTGGCGCACTCTCTGATCGTTTCCCCAGACGAAGTGTAATTATTGGAGCAACAGTTATTGCAGGTTTATTGGCTCTAATGGGGGCTTTGACGTCTGCAACGGGGTCGTGGATAGTTCTCATCCACTTATGTTTTGGGGCCTTTGTGTTTCCTCTTTATGGCCTATTTCTTGCATTGGCTAATGACTGGATCCCTCTAGAAAGAAGAACCGCAGCCGCCTCTGCTCTTGTTTTGGTAAGCAGCCTTGGAGCTGTCGTCTCCCCAATTATTACTGCTCAAGCAATTAATTTTTTTGGTCCCAGCGGGTTCTACTGGTCATTCGTAGCAGTCTTCACAATTCTCTTTATTTACTTAACGTATCGAGTTCGAGTACGTGAAGCTGTTCCTATAGATCGACAGTCTCCTTTCCGCCCAATCGTTGCTCGTTCCGGGCAAATCTTTCATATAGTTTCTCGACGAATTCGAACTCAAGATAAATCAAGGGAGTCCTAGACGGACCATTCTTTAAAAATATAAGGAGAAAACAATGCCATTCATGAACATTGATAATCAAAGCATTCACTATGTAGACCATGGCGGATCGGGGCCAGCAATTATTCTCTCCCATGGGTTTTCCATGGATCATCAAATGTGGTCGGAACAGATTGAACCGCTTGTATCTGCTGGTTGGCGCGTCGTGACCTACGATGAACGCGGATGGGGTCAAACTTCGCATCAAGGTGAGTTCACTTACTGGGACTTAGCCGAAGATTTGCTTTCACTTATGGACTTCTTAGAGGTAGAAACAGCAGTGCTGGCGGGAATGTCGCAAGGAGGGTTCTTGTCGATGCGTGCTACTTTGCTTCAACCTGATCGAGTTAAAGCCTTAGTTCTAGTTGATAGTGAAGGTTCGGCATTAGCGGACGACGAAAAGACTCTCTATAAATCCCTACACGAAGCAATGCTTGAAAATGGTATGTCTGGCCCCCTGGGTGAGACACTCGCTTCTTTCTTATTTGCTCCCGACTATCAAGAAGTTGAGTTTTGGCGAGGTAAATGGAATTCACGGAACCCAGAGCGCTGGGCTGACGCAACAGAATGCCTATTTGAACGTGACGATATAGACAACCGTTTACCAGAAATTAAATGCCCTGCTTTGGTATTCCATGGGGATTCAGACGCTTCCATACCGTTAGAACGAGGGAAACGAATGGCGGAACTTCTAGGCGGTGAAACTCAGTTCATCGTTATTGAAGGAGCAGGGCACACACCAAATCTAGAGAAACCAGAAATGGTCAACCCGATACTTCTTGATTTTTTAGCTTCGCTCTAGTTACTTCGGACCAATGGCTGGTTTGTAACCGGTTACGTGCACTTGGCTAAAAAGCCCTGCTTTTGCGTAAGGATCGTCACTCGCAATTTTCTTAGCATCTTCAAGATCGTCAGCTTCGAAAACAATTAATGATCCACACATGTCTTGATTTTCGTCAAGTAACGGCCCCGCATAAAGAATTTCAAAGTTTTGTAGATACTTCAAGTGGTTTGGACGTGTCTGCAAGCGCAAATCTCCAGCATCGTTCCTATCAATTGCATGTATCGCGAAATGCATACTTCTCCCCAATCAAAGCAACATTATTGGTTGTGTTG
>Ga0207993_1000110_pt1 | contig 33058 bp, 36 predicted proteins | sample ETN01SmetaG_2_FD_185791 | JGI IMG/M metagenome (GOLD analysis project Ga0207993, IMG submission 185791) | Marine microbial and viral communities from oxygen minimum zone, Eastern Pacific Ocean - ETNP2014F12-01SV265 (SPAdes) (version 2) | ecosystem: Environmental > Aquatic > Marine > Oceanic ...
AGAGAAACCCCACGGGGCTGTGCAGTTTAACGTTTCCAAAGTCATCCCCTGAAGGACTTCTAAGGTTTGATCCGAACCTTTCGGTCTTTTGTCAAATTCCTGCAACTCGAGAGTTGTGGTTCTTTTGACGCTTAATCCCTTTCGGTCTTAAGTCGGATCCATCAGCCTGAGCTGATGGCGGTCTGGTTGGTTTTCCTAAGATCGCCTCCCAGTGATTACCCTTTCGGGTAATCCCGTTAAACCTGTTCCGATGGCTGTCACATTTCCTTAGCCGTACCTTCCCGGATTTCGATGCTGCCACCGCTTCCGATTAGATTTTGCTAATTCTTTGTGCCGTTGTCATCGGCGTATCGATACATTTACATCTTTTTCGATTGACGTCAAGCGAATATTAGAAATCCTCAACATATCCACAAATAAAAACGAAAAATCCACATTCTTGTGCGGGAACCCACATGTTTTCCACAGGATTTAATTTTGGGTTTATGAGGATGCAAATATCATTTCTGTATTTTCAAAACACTTGAATTCAATTCCGTTCAAAAATGGGTCATACAGAAACATGGACCACTGTTCTCCAGGCGTATTCTTAAATCGCAATTTAGGTTCAAGAGCAAATTCAACTTCTAGTTCCTGTAGTCGCTCTGCAAGTTGTTCCCAAACAGGTTTCGTCAGGACTACGCCGAAATGAGGAATGGGGATATGGTCACCATCAACGAGGCTTAGAGGAGAAGTTGGCTGAGGATAGTCGACAATTAGATGAGCGCTAAGTTGATGTCCGAAAAAATTAAAATCTACCCATCTTTCATCGCTTCGCGCTTCTTGTGCCCCTAGTGTGTTGACGTAGAAATCTCGAGCCACCTCTAAATCCGCTACCGCAAACGCATAATGAAATGGTCTAACTTCTGCCATTCCAGATTCCTCTATCAAGGTACACAGATTTTAATGCTGACAAATTATCAGTCATTATTCCATCGACACCCAAATCCAAAAGGTACTCAATTTCTTCCGGTTCGTTAATAGTCCACGCATGTACGGCTTTGCCCAGATAATGTGCCCTTTTCACGAATTCGCTAGTTATGAAAGGAACTCCTTTAATCTTCGATGGGACCTGTGCGCAATCTCCAAATGGCGAAGAAAAAAGAGATCTTGCAAATTTGGAAATTTGTAACTTTGAAATCGATTTTGGCCCCATGCCAGTGCATAATTTTGGGCCTATTAATTTCGCAATCCTTTTTATTCTTTCATCAGAAAATGATCCGACACATACTCTATTAGCTGAATTAGTTCTAACAATTATCTCAGCAAGTGGCTCCACCGCACCGTCATGTTTGGGGTCAATATTAAACTTAGCATCTGGGAATTCTTCTAATAATTCAATAAGTAACGGGATCGGTTCAGTTCCACCAATTAAAGCGTGAGATAAATCAGAGAAGTTAATTTCCCCTAGTTTTCCTTTGCTGTTGGTTACTCGGTCTAATTTGTCATCATGAAAGGCAACTAGCTGTCCATCTTTGGTCGCATGTACATCAGTCTCCATGTAGCGGAAACCTAAGTCATAAGCACCTTGGAAGGCCTTTAGAGAGTTTTCTGGGAAATCCAATACGCCACCTCTGTGGGCAAATGCAAGTGGAAAGTCAGATTGCAAAAAATCCTTATCTAGCACACCTGAACGCTATCACATCACAGTTAAATTCTTTGAAATTTCTAATAGCCAACACGGTTTGATGATGGATTCTATAGCGTATAAGTATGGAAAGACGTACGAAGATAATCGCAACTATTGGGCCAGCAAGTGATTCTGAATCTGAACTAAGGAAGATCATAGACGCCGGTATGGATGTTGCACGATTAGGTCTTGCTCACGGCACCTTAGATGAAGCTATTGAGCGATATAAGCGAATACGCCAAGTTGCTGCAGATTTATCAAAACGAGTCGGAATTCTTGTTGACTTACCGGGACCAAAGATTCGGTGTGCAGCTTTTAGTGACGAAGGTGCTGAATTACTTAAAGACTCTGAGATATCAATCGTGCCCGGTAACAGTGGATCGAATGAAAAGACAATTGAAGTTGACTACGAGAGTGTCTTGGATGATCTATTGCCTGGAGACGTAATCCCTTTTGGTGATGGTCAAGTTGTGGTGAAGGTTGAGAATGTCTCAGCTTCAGCTGTTACTGGAGTGGTTACAAGCGGAGGACGTCTTCATGGTAGACCTGGCATACGTATCCCATCCGAAAGATTAAGTATGCCGACTCCTACTGATAGCGATCTCAGAAAATTAGATGCTTTCGTAGAACTCGGTGTTGATATGGTCGCCGTTTCATATGTGCGATCTGCTCATGACGTACGACGCGTTGGGACAGAACCGCACCCTCGTGGTCCCTTGGTCGTTGCAAAGATTGAAACCCGAGCAGCGGTAGAGAATCTTAAGGGCATAATTGAAGCCTCGGCAGGCATTATGGTAGCTAGAGGGGACCTTGGAACTGAGTTTGATCTTGCCGACCTACCACATTTGCAAAAGAAAATCATCGCTGAATGTATAGCTGGTGGCTTGCCAGTAATTACTGCAACTCAAATGCTCGACTCAATGATACAAAATTCCTCACCTACAAGAGCTGAAGCTTCGGATGTCGCAAATGCTGTTTTTGATGGAACTTCAGCCGTTATGCTTTCGGGCGAAACTGCTATAGGCGAGTTTCCTGTTGAATCAGTACAAACAATGTCCCGCATAGCCCAGCGTGCAGATGAGGCATTCGATTATGAGAGGTGGGCTGAACGAGTAGCACAATTGCGACAAATCCCTGAAGATGAACCATCATCTACCGGTTCCGAGGGAATAACAGATGCGATGACTTTAGCAACGTGGAGAGCTGCCAATGAACTAGATTTGGCGGCACTGCTATGTATCTCTGGATCGGGTTTTACTGTTCGATCCATGGCTCGGTTTCGACCTAACGTACCAATCTTGGGAATGACGATGGATGAACGCACAGCTCAGCAGCTAACCCTGAGCTGGGGGGTGACTCCATACACAATTACCGGTGAATTAGGTTACGAAACACGTATTGAAAATGCAATCAATGTCGCAATTGCTGAAGGCCATGTTAAAGCAAATGACTTAATCGGGGTGCTAGCAGGTATAACCGGCGATTCTCCAGCAACAGACGTTCTAAGAATCATGAGAGTCCCTTAAAAAAATATGAGCGAAGTGACATTTAACAAAGGAAAAATACCAGAGACAAGGTTACCTAATGAGGACCCATCTTTTGAACAAAAGATGAAAGACTTACGGGATAACGAATCTGACGATAAACGTTCTATGTTGCTATCTCTAGCTTCTAAGAACCCAGAATCAATAGCGATCTGGTGCGTTTTGGGATTATCTTCGACTGAAAGGATGGAATCCTACGCGTATTTCCGTGTGGCGTATCATCGCGGTCTTGACTCACTACGGAAAAATGGATGGCGGGGTTCAGGTTTCGTGCGCTGGGACCATGAAAGTAATCGGTATTTCTTATTCGCTCTTAATCAATTAGCAGTGATATCGAGAGAGATTGGGGACTATGCCGAGGCAGAACGATGCAGCCTCTTCCTTCGGCAACTTGAACCTAGTTGGGATCAGTTGCAAATTGTTTCACTGTAGATGAATTTCTCAGGGATTGTTCTCAATGGCGGTTCATCGTCTCGCATGGGTCGTGATAAAGGAGAAATCGTTTACAAAGGAAGACGACTTATTGATATTGCCATTGAATCGCTTATTGCAGCTGAAGTGAAAGATGTCATTATCGTAGGTGGCGAAAAGAAGATCCACTCATTGAAAACGAATATTCAATATTGTGAAGATTTATTCCCAAATGAAGGCCCGCTTGGTGGTGTAATAACCGGCTTGAGAAATATTAAAAGTGACATAGCGGTTATTCTGGCATGTGATTACCTGGAGATTGATAGCTCAGTAGTTCTTGAATGTGTCTCTAAACTTAACGCTAGGAGCATGGTCTTTCCTTTGTATCAAGGGAAAGAGCAGTATCTACTTTCTGCGATCCGGACGGAATGTGTTGAAGCTCTTGAGCTTCAATTTATGAAGGGCGTTAGATCAATCCACGAAGCCGTAACCTGTTTAGATTGCGTAACCTATGAGTCTGCGTACCCCAAGAAACTTCGAAGCGCGAATACGCCATCACAATTAATTGACGACTAGTCTGGAGAAGTCAGATTTATAAAGGAGCATCTTGACTGAAATCGAAGAAATATCTATAGATGAACTGGCTAAGTTAGATTTGGAAAATATCTGCCTCGTAGATGTTCGTGAGGAATATGAATTTATAGAGATGAGAGTTCCGGGGGCCCTACTGTTGCCCTTGGGAGAAGTTCCAGAACACGTTGACAAATTTCCCTTGGATAGACCCGTTTATTTGATCTGTGCTTCTGGCAATCGATCAAAAGTGGCTGGAGACTTCTTGTCAAAATTTCATATAGAAGCCATTAATATCGCAGGAGGAACGAAAGCCTGGGTATCTTCAGGACGCGCGTACAAATGCGGAGATGTAGATCTACTGCACTTCTAATATGGATTCTGAACTAATTGATACCGAAGTCGTTGACGACCAAGCTGGATTGATTTCCATTGTCGAAGGGCTAAGCAACAGTGACATTTATGCCATTGACACTGAATTTCATAGGGAGAAGACCTACTTCGCAAAGCTTGCCTTAATTCAATTGCGATGGAGTGATCGCTTGGCGATAATAGACCCACTGAATTTAGATCTAAGCGTATTGTCAAAGATATTTCACTCAAACTCGGTTGCTGTCTTCCACGCCGGGTCACAAGACCTTGAGATCCTTCATCGAGCGGCTGGAGCAGTTCCTAGGAGTATTTTTGATACCCAAATCGCTGCTGGATTTCTCGGTATGCGAACACCATCACTATCTTCACTTCACGAGAATTTGCTCGGACTGAAGTTAACAAAGGGTGATAGGCTGACAGATTGGTTGCAACGTCCATTAAAAGAAAGCCAACTTCAATATGCTGCTTCCGATGTTAGGTACCTTCTTGAATTGCATCAAGTGCTTACAGAACGACTCATAAAGCTCAAAAGGTACGAATGGGCTGAAGCGGAATTTGTAACGTTTTTAGAGAAGCGGCAGAAATTGATTGATCCAAAAGATGCCTGGCAACGAATTAAAGAAGCTAAGCATCTCAATAAACAAGCTCGAGGAGTAGCTCAAGCCTTAGCTGAGTGGCGAGAATTAGCTGCCCAAAAGAATGACATCCCAAATCGTTACATTATGTCCGACTTAGCATTGGTTGGAATTGCGCAAAGAAAACCTACAAAATTATCGGATCTAAAAAATATTCGTGGCTTTGATTACGCACAATATCAGAAAGAAAAGGGTCAACATCTTCTAAAAATCGTTGAAAAGGGTCTTAAGGCTGATCCAGTCCCAAGCCTTAAAAGTCGAAAGAAATCCTTGCCCCCTGAGATGCGACCAGCGGTTACTTTACTCTCTGCCTGGCTCTCACAATTCGCAACTGACCAGAACATCGATCCTGCTTTATTGGGAAGTCGCTCTGATATAGAAGAACTATTGAGAGGCGAAAGTGATAGCAGGCTTCAGGTAGGGTGGCGTCATGAAGAAGTAGGGGAGCAGGTTGATAATTTACTAAAAGGAAAAAGTTCGCTTTCATTTGAGAATGGACGCTTAGTGATTGAGAGTAGAGGAACTCTCGCGTAAAGCGCACAAACTGCATCATCACGACTAGAATAGTATCGATCATCCCCTTAGATACTTGGCTGTGTGGAGGAATCATGAAAAAGGGAAGACATCGAAGGTACGAAGAGGCTAGAGCCTTAAAGCAACAAAACGATCAACTTGATGACCTATTTGAGGAGGATGAAGGACCTTGCCTTGAATGCGATGCTTTGCCTGGTCAGGATTGTAAAGAGTGGTGCCTTGCGAGAACAGAGTCAATTTAGCCCTAGCAAGCTGGTACCCCAGTAGAGATAAAGTTTCTTCATTCGGCAGCTACAGGGATATGTTTTCTTTGCCCTTCCGGTCCTCGATGTGTTTTGTAAAGAGTTGTGCGCTGAATGAGCTCTCTACCTAACGGCTGACACAATTCTTCGAATTGGCTTTTGCCTAACATTTGTCCATGCTTTGCTCCAGCTGCGCGAGAGATATTCTCACCATTTAATGTGCCACCAACATCATTTACTCCAGCTTGAAGCATCTGCTTCATGCCATCTAAACCAATCTTCACCCATGATGCCTGAATGTTATCTATGTAGCCATGATAAACAATCCGCGCTATTGCATGCACGAGAAGATTTTCTCGGAAAGTTGGTCCGCGTCGGGCACCTTTTCGAAGGTAAATTGGAGAAGCCATGTGAACAAAGGGTAAACCTACAAATTCAGTGAAACCTCCAGTTTCTCGCTGAAGTTCTCTTGTCCTAATTAAGTGACGCGCCCAGTGAATTGGCTCTTCAACACTTCCGAACATCATTGTGACATTTGATCGTAAGCCGATTTCGTGTGCAGTTTTATGCGCCTCCAACCACTCCTCAGTTGAGATCTTATCTGGGCACAATATATCCCTAATTTCATCGTCTAGAATTTCAGCTGCTGTTCCAGGTAGTGACCGAAGTCCGGCATCGTAGGCTCTCTTCAAGTAACTACTTAAGGGCTCACCTAAACGTTTAGCGCCCTCCGTAACCTCTAATGCTGTGAACCCGTGAATATGTAAATCAGGGAGTTCATCGTGTATCGCTTGGCACATATCAATGTAGTAATCGCCATCAAAGTCAGGATGGATTCCACCTTGCAGGCAGACCTCGGTAGCTCCATTTGAATGGGCCTCAGCAGCGCGAGCTATAACTTCTTCTAAAGAATGTAAATATGGTTTACCTCGTAAATTAAGAGAAAGCGGTCCTTTAGAGAAACCACAAAATTTACACTTAAAAGTACAAACGTTCGTGTAGTTTATGTTGCAATTTGATACAAAAGTGACTGCGTTGCCGTTAACAGTTTCTCGAAGCGAATTAGCGTAGCTCACAATAGTGTGAACCTCTCCGCCTCGAGCATTAAATAGCTTCACTATTTGCGTTTCGGTAAGATCCCGACCTTCAGAAACTTCGTTAAGGATTTCATCAATCTCTTTCGAAGCTTTGGGCCGATTTGAAAGGAGGTTGGCTGGAGATGTTGAGGAACCAGAGTACCATTGCGTTGAATCCTCACCTACTTGAGCTACCTCAGCACCGTCATTCACGTTTGTAACAAATTCGATCTTCTCCGGAAATATCGAGCCAGGATCGTCTCTCCCGAGGAACTCACTATCAGAACGATCCATAACGGGAAAACGCAATTTCTCGTCAATCCACTTTCCGGATTCTCTGATGAATTCAGGGTAGACGGTCAATCTAGGGGCAAGAAAATATCCGTTATCTTCAGAGGCAGATCGTAAACGTTCTAGTGATGGCCATGGACGTTCGGGATTTACAAAATCTGCAGTTACTGGTGATACCCCACCCCAGTCATCTATCCCTGCTTGAAGGAGCATAGCGAAGTCATCGGAAAGATTAGGTGGGGCTTGAAGGTGTACATCGTTAGGCAACAGTATTCTTGCCAAAGCTATTGTTTCAAGGTACTCACTCTCTGGAGCTGGCTTTTTCTTATACATCATCGTTCCAGGTTTAGGAAGGAAGTTCTGAACAATTACTTCTTGAATATGGCCGTACTCTTTATGTAGGTCAGCAATGGCTTTAATAGTCTCGATTCTGTCATCCCTAGATTCGCCGATACCTACTAATAATCCAGTCGTAAAAGGTATGGATAAATCGCCGGCATCTGTAAGTGTCTGAAGCCTTCGCTCAGGATCTTTGTCGGGGGCCCCCCGATGGCAGTCAAGGTCTGCATTGAGCGATTCAATCATCATGCCCTGTGATGGGGATACTTCACGCAACATTGACAGTTCTGCTTTTGAAATCGCCCCAGCATTGGCATGTGGCAGTAGGCCTGTTTCATCAATTACTAACTGAGCCATTGCGTAAAGATAATGTATTGTGCTTTCGTATCCTCGTTCGTCTAACCATTCCCGCGCGGCAGGGTAGCGTAACTCAGGTTTCTCTCCTAAAGTGAAAAGTGCTTCATGGCAACCAGCCAGCGCACCTTGGAAGGCAATTTCTCTTACTTCGTCCGGTGAGAGATACGGGGCTTGAACTCTTGCCGGAGGTTGAGCGAAAGTGCAGTATCCACACTTATCTCTACAGAGATGTGTGAGTGGTATAAAAACTTTTGGTGAGTAGGTAACTCTTGACCCAAAATTGCGATCGCGGATACCTTGCGCTTGATTCATCAAGCTTTCAAGAGATGAAGTGGATATGGTGCTCATCTAGTCGCCTTGAGGGGAGATTCTTCTGAAGGTCGGCTAGCTATTTCACTTGGGGTTACTTGGATATCGCAACGCGGGCATAAGGTTATTTGTGTTAATGCCGTACCGCACTTCGCGTGAGTGAGAATAGTAGGCGGATTACCATCTGCGTACCATTTATCTCCCCAATGCATTAAAGCAATAAGTGATGGCGATAGATCCTTTCCCTTTTCAGTCAGATAGTAGTCATTGCGTATGGGATTACTTTGATATGGGCGTTGGACAATAATTCCAGCACTATCAAGTTTGCTTAATCGGTCACTTAATATATTCTTCGCTATACCAAGATCTTGTCGAAGTTGTTCAAATCGTCGAACTCCTCGAAAAAGATCTCGCAGGATTAAGATAGTCCATCTGTCCCCAATAACGGACAAGGTTGAATCAATAGAGCAAGATCGGGATTTATTATGCACAAAGCGATGCTAGCAGGTAGGTTTCAAATTGCAACTTACTCAGTGAGTGAGTTGCCTTTTGCCGATAGCGTTTCGAGTAGGTTTTCAAATGAGTTCTCAAAGGCTTCCACACCCTGCGATTCAAGCAAATACGCTACTTCGTCTAAATTAATGCCAAGATTCTCAACCTCACGAACAACTTGTTCAGCTGCATCAAAATCAACGTCTACAGTTCTTTTGAGAGTTCCATGGTCAACGAAAGCTTCTAGAGTCATATCTGGAAGCGTGTTAACTGTATTAGGGCCAATCAAGGAATCAACGTAGAGAGTATCTGGGTATTGAGGGTCCTTAGTTGAGGTAGATGCCCAAAGTGGTCTCTGGAGTTTAGCCCCTCGTTTCTCTAGCGCTTTCCAACGGTCGCTTTCAAAAGCTTTCAAAAAAGATCGATACGCTAATTGCCCCTGAGCAACCGCGGTCTTTCCCTTTAGGTCAATAGCCGTCGCTCCTCCAATGATTTCTAAGCGTTTGTCCACCTCGGAATCAGTTCGGGAAATGAAGAAAGAAGCGACTGACGAAACATCTGATAGGTCACCTTCCCTTTGTTCGAGCCCACTTAGATATGCTTCAATTACTTGTTCGTATCGATCCACAGAAAAGAGTAAGGTTACATTGACCGAAACACCCTCGGAGATCATCTGTCTGATAGCAGGTATCCCTTCCGCTGTTCCGGGTATCTTTATATAAATATTGGGTAGATCTAATCGATTATTTAAGCTTCTTGCAGCTTCAATAGTGCGAGTGGTATCTCTTGCGAATCGCGGATCAACTTCCACAGACACGAAGCCGTCAATGCCGTTACTCTTTTGATAAACGGGATTAAGTATGTTGGCTGCTCCAGCAATATCAGTTATCACCAATTCCCAATAGGCTTCTTCAACGGACCGATCGGACAGGATTAGCTCCTTGAATTGTTTGTCATAAGCATCGGATGTACTGATGGCCTTTTCAAATATTGAGGGATTTGAAGTGAGGCCTCGAACTCCACTATCAACCCATTCCTGAAGTCTTCCAGAGGTAATCCACTCACGGCGCAAATTATCTAACCAAGGACTCTGTCCAAAATCGTTATAAAGCTGAAATAGCAATTAGTTCCCTCCCTCTTTAACTTCTTTATTAATATTGACCGTATTCACTCCAAGGGCATCCATGACTTGATTGCCTGGAGCAGATGCGCCGAAACGATCAATTCCTATTGATGTATCTGCATATCGAGACCAACCAAGGGTTACTCCTGCCTCGACAGAAATCACCTTCTTATCAACGGAATATTCGCCCCACATCTGTATTACAGGTACGAATTGCTCTGCAAGTTCCCAAGAAGGGATTGACAATACATTCACCGTTTCATTGCTAGCGTATTCCATGCAAAGAGAAACTTCTGAACCAGTTGCTATGAGAGTCGTATTTGCTTCACTGTCTTCCTTCAAGAAGTAAGCTCCCTTCTGGGCTTGCTCAACGTTTGTTTCAGCGAGTACTGGCAAGTTCTGACGTGACAATATCAACGCTGTTGGACCATCATGATTCAAAGCAGTGATCCAAGCAGCCACAGTTTCTTTCGCATCCGCAGGCCGTATCACCAGTAAATCCGGGATAGAGCGGAGAGACATGATTTGTTCAATAGGCTGATGTGTCGGCCCGTCCTCACCGACACCAACAGAGTCATGTGTAAAAGAATAAATAACCTTCGCCTTTGATAAAGCCGCAAGTCGAATTGCTGGCCTCATATAATCACTAAAAACTAGAAAAGTCCCACCGACAGGCACCACACAACCATGCAAGGCGATTCCGTTCATAACAGCTCCCATCGCATGCTCACGAACCCCATAATAGAGCTGTTTCCCAGAAGGGGTGGATGGCGATAATTGCTCACAATTCTTTAAAGCTGTACCAGTATTGCCGGTTAAGTCAGCGCCGCCAGCAATAACGGAGAAGTCCTTTGCTATTTCTTCAAGACAAACTCCACTTGCCACTCTGGTCGCCACATTTTCTCCCACGCTCTTCTCATACCGATCTTGGATAGAGGACAGGTTCCAAGTACCAACATGATCTTCGGGTCGCCAGGTGTACCCCTCTGCTTCATGTTGAAATCGTTCGCCCGCCGCCCTATACATATCCAACACCTCAACAGGTACGAAAAAAGATTCCTCAGGAGGTAAACCCATAAGTTCTTTAGCCTCAATAATTTCCTTATCTTTAAACGCATATCCATGGGCACTGGGACTGTCAGTAAGAGTGGGTGAAGGATGTCCTATATGCGTTCTTAGAATAATGATTGTTGGTGAGGTTGTATTTGATTTACCCTCAAGCAACGCATTCTCGATTACATCCAAATCTTCCCCGGATTCACCAAGATCAATGACATTCCAACCGTACGCTTCAAACCTTTTGGCAGCATCATCTGCAAGGGATAATTCAGTAGGCCCATCAATAGTTATATGATTATCGTCATAAATACAGATAAGGTTTCCTAATTGTTGACTGCCTGCAAGAGAAGCAGCCTCATGACTTACCCCCTCTGAAAGATCACCATCTCCACAGATTACAAAAACATTATGGCTTATATTCTCGGCACCGAATTTTTCTCTCAGCCAACGCTCTGAAATTGCCATACCTACCGCATTAGCGAAACCTTGACCCAGTGGCCCAGTTGTGACCTCAACTCCCGGTGTGTGCCCTACTTCTGGGTGTCCAGGAGTCAAACTACCTAACTGTCGAAATTCCTTAAGGTCCTCCAAAGTCAAGCCGTACCCAGTCAAATGAAGCATTGCGTATTGCAAAATTGATGCATGCCCCGCACTTAAAATAAACCGATCACGATTAAACCAATCAGGGTGCTTAGCGCTATACCTTAAGACACGAGTAAACAAAACATGAGCAAGAGGTGCAAGTGCCATAGCAGTTCCCTGATGACCAGAAGCAGCTGCATGCGGGGCATCCATTGACAATCCTCGAATAGTATTAATACCTAATTGTTCTAAATCGCTGTCTGTCTTAATTCCTGTCATATCGCTCCCATCAACGTGTATACATTAACTTGCAAGAAGGTATGAAGTAGGAAATTAAATTAAATTTCCTATTCACCAGCCTTAATGGTTAAAGGCACAATGATCGGTTCATCCTGATTAAGTCGACAGTGGGCAGTAACTATTCCCGAATTAGCTAATTCTAACTCAGCCCTAATTAATCTATATGCAAACAAACCTGGTTCTATTTGCAAGGGTTGTACATTGCGAGCAATTTGGTTTTCTGCAGAGTGATAGGTAACTTCCAAGACTCCAGTTCCATTTGAGGTCTCATCGCTGTGAATAAGGACTACCAAATGTGGTGCAAGAGTGAGAGGAAAGGGCTCAGAAACAGCAATAGTAAACTGAACACCTGAAAGATTTAAACGTGTCAACCCATCATGGTTCTCAAACATTGATATATCATCAATAAATAAAGCCGCTAAAATTTTCATAATGCCCTTCATTTAAAACTACTATTTCCTCAGCAACTGTGGCAAGTAACAGGGTTGGTGGCATGGGCGAACAGGTAATGATATGAAATCTTTAACGGAATTTGAAAGCAAACGACTACTAAATGAGTTTGGACTAGTCTCGTGCAAGGAATCAGTAGCAAAAAGTTTTGAAGAAGCCTCCTCTGCTGCCTCAGAAATCGGATACCCAATTGTGTTAAAAATATCTGGCGATGGAACCGAACATAAAAGCGAGTTGGGCGGAGTTAAGTTAGGAATAAACAATGAGGCCGATTTAAGTCTTGCCTACAACGAGATGCAAATAAACAATAGTGAAGTTAGCGAGTTCCTAATTTGTGAACATATCGCTGGAAAACGAGAATTCATAGCCGGCTATCATATTGACAGAGACTTCGGTCCAACACTCATGTTTGGGTTAGGGGGGATCTTCGCAGAAGCATTCACCGACGTATCATTTCGCCTGTTGCCATGTCCAAGGGAAGAATTGTTGCGGATGGTACATGAGCTAAAGTCAAATGTTTTACTTAATCAATTCCGTAGCGAACCTGATGTTGACCTCGAAGCTCTAGCCGACATCCTAGAAGCAATTGCCGAATGTGGTTTAGCAGACCCTTCGATTCAAGCTATTGATGTTAATCCGATTTTGATAAATGGAAACCGGCCAATTGCTGTTGACGCACTTGTTATCAAATTATGAATTTCCAACCAAACTTAGACACTCTATTTAACCCTAAAGGAATTGCTGTTATCGGCGCTTCCACGCATCCAGGGAAATTTGGTTTCGTTGCTCTCCATAACATACTCGCCGCCGGTTTCGAAGGGAATGTTTTCGCAACGAACCCAAAGACTCCAGAAATACTTGGAGTGCAAACTCTAGAGTCTGTTAAAAGTATTCCGGAGAGCTCTATTGACGTCGCAATGATTTGTTTGGGTCCTGAACAGACAATTGCGGTCCTTCCGGAATTAGCAGAAAAGGGAGTAAAGGCTGGATTTGTGGTATCAGGTGGATTCCGTGAGAGCGGCTTTGAAGGAACTGAATTAGAGAAGGAATTAGTCGAAGTAGCTAACTCACTTGAAATGACTATTGCCGGACCCAATGGGCAAGGTTTCGTTTCGACACCCGCGAATTTATGTTCTCAAATTGTTTCCCCGTACCCACCAACAGGGAATTTATCTATTGCAAGCCAGAGTGGGAACATACTTTCAGCGATGTTAAATCAAGCTCGCGCCAAAAACATCGGCATAGCGAGAGCCATATCAATCGGCAATCAAGCTCAGGTAGACATAGCAGAATATATTAGATACTTCGGAAGAGACCCGGAGACAAAAGTTATCGTCTCCTATGTCGAGGGTTTACCAAATGGAAGAGACTTCTATGACTCACTAAAGGAAGTCTCTTGTGGCAAACCGGTTATCATTATCAGAGGAGGTACAACTTCAGATGGGGCGAAAGCAGCCTCAAGTCATACAGGGTCAATGGCATCCGATCAGAAAATTTTTGAAACTGCAGTCACTCAAGCCGGTGCCATATTAGCTAGTGACCCTAATGAAGCATTTGAATTTGCTGCAGCTTTCGCAACAAAACCGCTACCTAACGGCAGAAAAGTAATAGTAGTGACAACTGCTGGTGGGTGGGGCGTAATCACTGCTGATGCTATTTCTCGGTCAAGACTGGACTTGATGGAGCTCCCACAGGATCTGGAAGAGCAAATTAATCAGTTCTTACCGCCTCGCTGGAGTAAGAACAACCCAGTAGACCTGGCCGGTGGTGAAACCAGAGATACCATTCCTAGTCTTATTCCACTTATACTCGGACATCCACAAGTCGATTCGATGATTTTCTTAGGACTTGGAATCCAAGGGAATGTCGCCAGAACATACAAAGAGAGTCCAGTAGCAACCGCTGAGACAGAGAAAATGGCAAATTTTCATATCTCGCAAGAAAAGCGATATGCGCAAGCCATTATTAAATCATCAAAAGATTTCGGAAAGCCAGTATTCGTCGCCACAGAAATCGGAATCACTGACACGCATAATGCTGGGCCAAAAGCCCTAATAGATGCAGGTGAAACGTGCTTTAGCTCACCGTTATCAGCGGTAAAAGCCCTGGAAGCTATGGCGAACTTTTCTCATAGAGAACATGAGGGTTGCTAACAGAGATGAGAATTTACAACTAGACTCAGACCGTGCTTCAACTCTTCAAAAGAATTACGCTGCCCTTATTAATACTGGCGATCTTGATTGCATTGTTAAATTTAAAAGACCGCTTTGGGTATGAAGAGATTATTATCGGCGAAGCACAAGGTATTGAAGAAAGGCAATTAGGGACACCGGTGTTTTCCTTGCGGCGTGCACCAGAACTTCTAACGTCTCCTTTGGCGATTCAGCAATTGCAAGAAGATCTTTCACAGTTAGTCAATCTCCTCCCAGAGGCAAGTTGTTTTAAGGTTTCAGCTGATGGAGAAGAGATTTATAGTTTTCAGGAAAACATTCCGCTAAACCCGGGTGCCGTACAAAAAATTATTACAGCTTATGCTGCGTTGAACCAGTTAGGAGATAGCTTCCAGTACGAAACAGTAATAGCTGCAAAGCGGGAAACAGATGAAGATGGTTTATTACGAACCAGCGATTTATATATTTTCGGGAGTGGAGATCCACTTATCAGAACAGATGCGTATATGGAGTTACTACCGGATTCTTATAGTGACATTCGAACCAGCGCTGACGAACTCGCAGATCTAACGGTTGGAATGAATGTTCTTTTTATTCAAGGAGCAGTAGTTGTTAACGAAAGCCGGTATGACGAGGAGCGTACAATAGCTGGTTGGGACCAAGAATTAAAGGATGCAGATAAAATTGGGTCATTGTCTGCTTCTCTATTTGATGGTGGCTTTGATGGATTGAAGCAAAATTACTCCCAGCAACGAGGTGAGAATCCTTTGCCTCTTATACCTAGCGCCAATCCAGCAAAACGATTTGCAGCGAATTTTGATGATCTACTTGAGGCTCGCGGAGTCATAATTCTTAAAGTTGCAAATGAAGTAAACAACGTTGAGCAAGATTCCCTTGTAGAAATTTTATCTATTAAGTCACCGACCTTAGATAAAATAATCGAGCAGATGCTCACGAACGACGATAACGTGACAGCCGAAATGATCCTTAAGGAAATCGGGTTTTCTAGAACAGGGCAAGGATCAACAGGTAGTGGTTTAGTCTCGTTGCCTGAAATTCTTGCTGCTAATGACCTACCGAACACAGGACTTTTGCTTATCGATGGTTCTGGTTTAAGTCGTGATAATCAGGCTACATGTGGTTTATTTCAAGAAATTCTTGAAGACAGCGAATATGGAACAACGATAGAAAAGGCACTTCCATTAGTGGGGGTTGAAGGTGTAGTTAGTGACGTATTTCTGGGAACTCCATTTGAATCAAACCTAGTCGCTCATACCTTCTTTGATACAGATCGAGGAGCACTGGTAGGTTCCTACACTACATCTGAAGGAATTGAGGTGCTGATTACCTTCATCGCTAACTATGATGACAATGAAAGTGCTGAAAATATACATCAGAACTTTATAAATGGACTTGTTCCGATATTGAGCGAATTTACAGGTGGTAAAACACTCGAAGAAATGGGGCCAAGGTCGACCATTGAGTGAAATACTGAAACAGGCTATGTTTCCTTTGGGATCAGTTCTTTTCCCTGGGGGCATTATGCCACTTAGGATTTTTGAGCCAAGATACTTGCAATTATTTTCTGAATTAACAGAAGAGGACTCCACGTTTGGAACATGTCTAATAGAAAAAGGTCATGAAGTTGGTGGCCAGGACAGCCGTTTTTCTTACGGTACGCTATGCAAAATCACTGACTTGAAGGAACTAGGGCAAAATCAACTTGCTGTTCAGTGTTTAGGTATAAAGCGAATATTAGTAAGAAAGTGGCTACCTGATAATCCGTATCCTGTTGCTCAAATAGAGGAACTGGATGCGAGCGAAAATAAGGACTTCCAACTTAAAGAAGAAATAATTGAAGAACTCGAACGTTGTTATGTGCTTCTCGTTCAAATGGGAGTCATTCCAGCAGAAAGCATGGATATCAAAGGCTTAGAGAGAATAGATTTATATACGGCGTGTGCTTTGGCTCCATTAGGCCAGTTAGACAAATATAAATTGCTTGCGGCGGAGAGTGAAAACGATCGTTCTAGGTTGCTGTTGTCACAAATCACCTCTGAACGTGAAACACTTGCAGCTATGAGTAGACTTCAAGGAGATGAAATTTAACAGTCAATTCCTAATGAGTAGAGATAATGAAGATTGAGCAGGATGTAATTTCTGAAAAATTTATTGAATTACGTTCCCTTCTAGTTCGGTATGCCAAACAAGAAATTAGGGACCCCATAACAGCACTAGCCAAATGGGTATCCTTGGGTCTACTAGGCATGCTGTTCTTAGCGGTTGGCACTGGTTTTGGCACCTTAGGATTGCTTAGGTTACTACAGAATGAATTCTCCCTATTTGATGACTCTCTTTCTTTCCTGCCATACGTATTGGTATTCGTAATCTTGTTAATTGTGATAGTAGTTTCACTGAAAGCCCTGAGGAGGCATAATGAAGTCCGATGATTCTGGAAACATAACGCCAGCAGATATTGAAGGAAAGCTGAAAGATTTCAAAAGTGAACTCCTATCAATATCAGGTGGTTTTTCCCTTCTGCAGAAGGTTGGGCCATCAGCAACGGCGCTTCTAGGGATGTTGCTACGAGGTAGTAGCAAGCGTAAACGTAAGAGTCAAAAGCAACCTATTGTCCAAATTCAACTATTTCCGAATGTGAAGAAATATTTTCGAGATTCAAACAGTGAAAACGACACCTGACACCGAAATGCTTCAATAATGACGAACAGAAAAAGAGTTTTGCTAGAAGGGGATATGTTATTGCTTGTAGATCCGAAGGATCGAAGATACCTATTGACTCTAGAATCTAATGCAGAATTCCATTCGCATTCTGGATACATATCTCATGAGGACTTAATCGGAAAGGAAGATGGAGTGAGGGTCAAGTCTAGCGGTGGGCTTGAATACCTTGCATTACGACCAACTATGTCGGATGTAATTTTAAAAATGCCACGTTCTGCTCAGATTATCTACCCAAAAGATATAGGCCCGATTCTAATCGCTGCTGACATTGCGGAGGGAGATAAAGTGCTTGAATCCGGAGTGGGCTCCGGCGCATTGTCAATAGCACTATTGCGAGCGGGAGCAAACGTAACCGGAATTGAACTAAGAGAAGACTTTGCACAAAGAGCGCGTAAGAATGTCGAAGCTTTTTTTCCCAACCAAGCGATAAATGGACGGTATGAAGTATTAATTGGAGATGCTTACGAGCAGCTAATCGGCTCTGATTATGACAGAATCGTGTTGGATCTTCCTGAACCTTGGCGTGTTATCGATCACGTAGAAAACTGTTTACGGCCAGGTGGAATAATTGTTTCGTACTCGCCAAGCATCATGCAAGTTTCAAAGCTTACAGACAGGCTAAAGAGAGACAATTATGCAATGACCAAAACGCAAGAAATACTCTCTCGATCATGGCACGTAGAAGGAAGGGCAGTTAGACCCGATCACAGGATGGTTGCCCATACAGGTTTCATTACGAGTACACGATTCCTTGGATAGTAATAGCTTCAGCTAAACCTCAAGATAGATGCATTCCCCAGGGCACTCTTCGGCAGATTCAATAGTAGCTTCTTCTTGACCATCAGGAACAACAGCCAAACCCTCAGGGCCACCGGGGTCAGAAAAGACTTTATCACCCTCCACGACGTACGCTAACCCATCGTCAAGAAGCGTAAATACATCAGGGGCAATTTCTTCACAAAGACCGTCGCCGGTGCAGAGATCTTGGTCAATCCAAACTTTCATTTAAATCCTTCGTACTAGTACAACCTAATTATGTACAAATGTTATAAGAAATGTGTGGATGTTAAAACACTTTTTTGCGATAACTAGGTAACATCACAAAAATTTCAAATATAAGTAGTAGGCATGGCTATTAGCGCTCAAGGCTTCTACGATAGAAATATGGCTGTGAACGATCTAAAACGACAATTGGAAAAGTCACAAATCGAGATAGAAGAACTGCGCACGAGGCTCGAAACACTTCGAGAACGAAACAACAAATTATCGGAGACTAACTCACTAGCCCCAAAGCGTATTGCGCTTCTCGAAGAAAGGCTAAGAGACTCAAAGATACTACTATCAAAGGCTGCAAAGGAAAATGACAAACTCATAACGGCACTAAACGAAACTCGGAATCAAATTGCTTCACTCAAGATTGAAGTATCTAAACTAAGCCAACCTCCAATAGGCTACGGTACTTTTTTGAAAGCAAACGATGATGGAACAGTAGACGTTGATTCAAATGGAAAAAAACTTCGAGTAAATCTTCATCCTGATATAGACATATCGGGCCTACTCGAAGGTGACGAAGTAGCGTTAAATGAATCATTAAATGTTGTGCTTCATCGAAGTAACGAAAATTTGGGTGAAATAGTAACTCTGATTGAACTTCTTCCAGATGGTAACAGAGCGCTTGTGAAAGGAAGAGCCGATCAAGAAATGATCATGAATTTAGCCACAGAAGTCAAAGGACTTCAGCTAAAGTCGGGCGCATCTTTGCTTGTTGCAAGTAAAACTAATGTGATCGTTGAGTTAGTAAACAACCCAGAAAGCCAAAAGCATCTTACATACGAAGTACCAGAAATAACATACGCCGACATCGGAGGTTTGGATGAAAAGATCGAGCTAATCCGTGATGCGGTCGAACTACCTTATCTTTATCCAGAACTCTTTTCTGAACATAAACTTCCAACACCACGAGGGATATTGTTATATGGTCCACCTGGCTGCGGGAAAACACTTATAGCCAAAGCAATCGCTAATTCACTAGCTACTAAATCTCTTAATAAGCAACCAGAGAAAAGTACTAAAAGCTATTTCTTCAACATCAAGGGTCCTGAATTGCTCAATAAGTATGTTGGTGAAACTGAACGACAAATTAGAGTCATTTTTGAAGAAGCAAGAGAGAAATCAAAAGATGGTTATCCCGTAGTAATTTTCTTCGATGAGATGGAATCTCTGTATCGCATCAGGGGAAGTGGTATTAGCTCAGACATGGAATCAACTATCGTTCCGCAACTACTCGCAGAACTCGATGGCGTTGAGGAACTGAACAATGTGATCGTTATCGGCGCTTCAAACAGAGAGGATCTCATTGATCCAGCTATCTTAAGGCCTGGGAGATTAGATATAAAGATACGAATTGATCGACCAGACCACGATTCGGCAATAGCAATTTTTGCACAATATCTAAACTCAGATATACCAATCGCAGTTAGTTGCATTGAAGATTTGGGTGGAGGTGATATTGATAAGGCAATACGCGTAATGACTGAAAAAATAGTCGACGAAATGTACGCCACTGAAGAGCGAAATGAATTTCTGGAAGTCACCTACCAGAATGGCGACAAACAAGTCATGTACTTTAAAGATTTTGCATCAGGAGCAATGATTGAAAACATCGTTCGGAGATCAAAAAAACATGCGATTAAGAGATTCATTGACAACGGGCAAAAAGGCCTCACATTTGACGACCTGATGCGTTCAGTAAGAGAAGAGTTTAGCGAACATGAAGATCTACCCAACACCACAAACCCTGACGACTGGGCGAAAATTTCTGGAAAGAAAGGCGAACGAATCTCGATGATAAGGCCGTTACTAAATGCTGAGATAGCGACAGAAAGCACCCAAACAATTTCCGGTCAATATTTATAAATGGCAATCCCTAAGATCTGTGGCATCGAAACCGAATATGCAATAATTCAGCCAAATATTGGCGAACAAAATCCAATACATGCTTCATCAGTGTTAGTAAATGCTTATGCAAAACAAGCTGAATCATCGCCAAACAGTGGAGTTGCTTACACGGTAGAATGGGATTTTAACGACGAGACTCCGGGTAATGATGCAAGGGGTCTCGCCCCCATAGGGTCGTTACCGCCTCTAGTGGAAACTCATCTTGTAAACGCAGTATTGGAGAATGGCGCAAGATTTTATGTAGATCATGCGCATCCAGAAATCTCGACACCCGAGTGTATTGATGCCTTGCAGGTAGTTAAATACGATCGCAGTGGGGAAAAAATTCTTGAAAAAGCTATGGCACTTGCTAATGAAGCCCTTCCACCAGATGAGGAAGTGATTGTTTATAAAGACAATTCTGATGGTAAAGGAAATTCATATGGCTGCCACGAAAACTATTTGGTCGATAGATCTACTCCGTTCGGTGACATTATTTGTCATGCCACCACACATTTTATTACTCGACAGATATTTACAGGGTCAGGCAAAATCGGCGTTGAAGCTACTGGGATTGATTCCAATTCAATCAAATATCAATTGACTCAGCGCGCCGATTTCTTCGAAGAAGAAGTAGGTTTGGAAACGACTCTAAAACGTCCCATCATAAATACTAGAGACGAACCACACGCAGATGCGACAAAGTATCGGCGCCTGCACGTTATCTGTGGTGATGCAAATATGAGCGAAGTCGCAACATTTTTAAAAGTCGGTTCCACATCTATATTGCTTGCAATGATTGAAGACGACTTTCTTAGTAAAAGAATCATCTTTGACAATCCCGTCCGGAGCATCAAAGAAGTCTCGCACGACCTTTCATTAAAGAAGCATCTAATTCTGAACGATGGATCAACCATTACAGCCTTAGAAGCTCAATGGGAGATTCTTAATTCTGCTTCAACGTATGTCTCAAGAGGGGGAGGAGAGTTTACTGGAGGGGAGGTTGCTCATGAAATTATCGCTACTTGGGAAAGGATTTTAACTGGCTTAGAGAATGACCCTGAAAGTCTTCGTTTAGAAATAGATTGGATTGCAAAGAGGCTGCTAATTGAAAGCTTTGCAGAGCGGCATGATTTATCATGGTTTGACCCTCGGGTGCGGTTGCTTGCCTTGCAGTATCACGATGTAAGGGAAGCTAAGAGAATAACTGACATTATCGGATTGAAAAAAATAATTCCAGATAGCGACGTTCTTGAGGGGGTTGATAATCCACCTCATGAGACAAGAGCTTATTTTCGCGGAATATGTTTACAAAAGTGGCCGGAGTCAATAGTTTCGGCTAACTGGGATTCGCTGGTATTCAGATTGGAAGGTGGTCACCTCAAGCGAATTCCAATTCTTGACCCAAGCGAAGGAAGCTTCGAGAAAGTACAACTGCTACTGGAGCGCGCAACTTCTCCGAGCCAAATGATAGAAGAAATAGAGTCATCTAATAAATGACTAAAGTGCTGTCAGCAGCTAATGTAAAGTAGGAGTAACCATGGCTGAACAAGAATATTCAAAAGAGCAGATACCTAACGAGGACTCGGACTCTTCGCTTAATGAAGAGGTGGCAAGTCAGAACCAAACAAACTCCGAACTTGCCAGCGAACTTGATGGTTTATTAGATGAGATAGATTCTGTACTGGAAACAAACGCAGAGGAATTCGTTAAATCATATGTGCAGAAGGGCGGACAGTAGTTGCCACGCTTCCTTACAGGTACTATGAAAGGGTGACACTACCTAGTTTCTCAATCGAAGATGATCCAGGTCCAAACTTTGCTGCTCTTATAAAAGAGTACGGAATTGAACCACTTAAGTTGCAGAATCCGGTTGATAATCTTGCCCATGGGACAACATGCGTTGCTATTCGATTTAAAGACGGCGTCATTCTCGCGGGTGACCGTCGTGCTACAAGTGGACACCACATAAGTCATAGAACGCTAGATAAAGTTTTTCAGTCTGATACCCACTCTGGAGTTGCTATTTCTGGAGCCGCAGGGCCTGCAATAGAGATGGTGAAACTATTTCAGCTACAACTCGAACATTATGAAAAAGTAGAAGGAAAACAACTTTCACTGGAGGGGAAAGCGAATCAACTGAGCACCATGATACGTCAGAATTTACCAGCAGCTATGCAAGGAATGGTGGTAATCCCTCTATTTGCGGGATTCGATACGAGAGAGAAAATCGGGCGCATTTTCCAATACGACGTGACTGGTGGTAGGTACGAAGAGAAGTCTTTTGCTACCACCGGATCTGGTAGTTTACATGCCACAACAGTAATTAAACTAGGTTTCCAATCTGAATTATCTTTATCAAACGCAACTGAGTTAGCTGCAAACGCGATATTTGAAGCATCAGAAGAGGACTCCGCCACAGGAGGTCCAGACCTCATACGGGATGTATTCCCTACCATTTCGTCTATAACGCAAGATGGCTTCTCTCCTGTTCCTCATTCCGATGTTTCCGCAATATTTAACAGAATCATTGAAAATCGAATATCACGAAATGGTGACTTAAAATGAGCATGCCGTTCTACGTGAGTCCAGAACAAATGATGGAAGATCGTGCTGATTATGCACGTAAGGGCATCGCAAGAGGCAGAGCCTTAATTGCAGTCTCCTTCAAGAACGGCATATTAATTGTTGCCGAGAATCCCTCAAATACTTTACATAAGGTAAGTGAAATCTATGACCGTATTGCTTTCGCAGGCGTGGGCAAATACAACGAATTCGATCAATTACGAATTGCTGGGGTCCGACATGCCGACTTAAAAGGGTATTCATTTAGTCGCGATGACGTTGATGCTAGAAGCCTTGCAAATCAATACGCCCAGATGCTCGGACACATTTTCACACACGAAATGAAACCAATGGAAGTGGAAATACTTGTTGCAGAAGTGGACTTTGAGGGAGACAATCTGCGCAATCAAATGTTTCATATTCTCTACGACGGCACTGTGAAGGATGAAAGTTCGTTCGCTGTCCTAGGCGGTGAAAGTGAAGAAATCTTTGCAAGATTTGAATCACTTCATAAAGACAATATGCCACTTAAGAAAGCGCTAAATGCATGCATTGATGCTTTAACCGCTGGGGAGCGTGATATAGAACCTGATGATTTAGAAGTAGCTGAACTATCAATTCAAAATGGTAGAAGAGCATTCCGACGAATAGTAACCTCAGAAATTCAAGGGCTTATCAATTAGTCGTCCGTTATACAAATCTTCGAAATTTCATCTAGCGTATGAGATGGAGACTTGATGGAACGTCGTATTTTTGGAATAGAAAGCGAATATGGGGTAACTTGTGTTTCCCCCAACGGACAACGTCGCTTGAGCCCAGATGAAGTCGCACGGTATATGTTCAGAAGAGTGGTTGCCTGGGGGCGAAGTAGTAACGTTTTTTTGGAAAATGGTTCTCGCTTGTATCTAGACGTCGGGTCCCACCCAGAATATGCGACACCAGAGTGTGATTCGGTATACGACGTTGTAACGCACGATAAAGCAGGGGAGAGAATCTTAGAGCAGCTTTTACAAAATGCTGAGAAGCGGCTGCGAGAAGAAGGCATAGACGGTCGTTTATACCTGTTTAAAAACAATACTGATTCAGCAGGGAATTCATATGGTTCACACGAAAACTATTGCACCACACGCAGCGACGATATATCTCATTACGACCAGGTGCTTATTCCGTTTTTTGTTACTCGGCAAATTTATTCTGGGGCTGGGAAAGTACTGCAAACAGCCAGAGGTGCGACGTATTGCATCAGTCAAAGAGCAGAGCATATATGGGAAGGTATATCTAGTGCTACTACTCGAAGCAGGCCAATAATAAATACACGAGATGAACCACATGCAGATGCAGATAAGTACAAAAGACTTCACGTAATAGTAGGGGACTCAAACATGAGCGAATATGCGTCTTTCCTGAAAGTTGGCTCAGCTTCACTCATTCTTAGAATGCTGGAAGAGCGGACAGTGGTAATGGGTGATCTAACACTTGAGAACCCTATTCGAGCAATAAGAGAAATAAGTCAAGATTTCACATGTAAGAGAAAAGTACGCCTAGCAAACGGCCGAGAGCTGAGTGCACTAGACATACAATCTGAATTTCTTGATAAAGCCATAAAGTTTTCTGAGAAACGAAAACTTTCGAAAGAGGAAACCCAAACACTGGCAATGTGGGAGCATTGTCTAACAGGACTTAAAGAAGAGCCGCTTGCGTTGCATAGAGAATGTGATTGGGTTGCAAAATTTCACCTAGTAGACAGATACAAAAGTAGGTATTCGCTTGACTTATCTGACCCCAAGATCGCGTTGCTTGACCTGCAGTACCATGATGTGGACAGATCTAGAGGCCTTTTCTATTTAATGCAGCAATCCGGGCTAGTTGAACGTATATGTAGCGATAAAGCTATTGTTAATGCTGTAACAAATCCTCCTCAAACTACAAGAGCAAAGCTGAGAGGGGACTTTATTAAAAGAGCAAAAGAAAAGAATCGTGATTACACAGTTGACTGGGTTCATTTAAAGTTAAATGATCAAGCACAAAGAACGGTTCTATGTAAAGACCCTTTCGCATCAAGTGACGAAAGGGTAGAAAAGCTTATTGAAAGCCTCTGACAATGGCACTTTAGAGTTAGCGTAAAGTTATGGCAGCAGAAAAATTAGAGAGAATCCTAAAGCTTCTGGCCGAATTGCTGAACGCATCTGGACCATTAACGGCTGACGAGCTTAGAACTAAGATAGGTATGTACCCTGAGAATCTTGTTGCCTTCAGGAAGCAATTTAGTAGAGACAAAGCAGCACTAAAGGAGATGGGTGTTCCCTTAGATGTGATTTCAGTCGGTTCCTCTGCGAAATCAGCAGAAGCATATTTCCTTGACAACAAAAGATATTACTTACCGGATCTTGATCTTACCGATGCGGAATTGTCTCAACTTAATTATGCCTCTAACAGTATCCACCTAATAGGAGAACTAACTGAAGAAGAAGCATTACGCAAGCTTGGAGGTTATTCAAAACAGAGTGTGGATCTAAGTGCTTCAGCGTCAATTGGCGACGTCGATACATTCAATAGGCTTTTTGAGGCTCTTTCGCAGAGGAAAAGAGCTTCAATTTCTTATGCTTCGAAACAGAGACTCATTGAGCCTTACTTACTCCAGTTTAAAGGGGAGCATTGGTACTTAACAGGAAGAGAAATTGAAACAGATTCCGTAAAATCATTTCGTACAGACCGTATTAGTGATTTATCCATAGATGATACATTCGATGCATATTCTTTGCCCGACTCATTCTCTGGAGCAGATTTCTCATACTTCTCCTACGGTGATGACGACGAAGTTGAAGCTAAAGTCTTGATTGATAAATCTCACGTTCAATGGGTGGAAAGTAATCTTGACGTGCCAATAGAACTAAATGAGAACGGTGACGGAATAGCAATATTTGTAGTAAAGAATTACGAATCTTTCATTAGCCGAGTGCTGCTTTTATTAGACCATGCGGAAATACTAGAACCAGATTTTCTTAGACAGAAGCTAATTGAACGACTGAAACGCCTTCAGGATAGTAGCGAGGGAAGTAATGCTTAAAGCTACCGAAAGACTTGAACGTTTGGTTTCAATGGTCCCTTGGCTTATAGGAAACAATGGAGCAACGATTGACGAACTGGAAGACCGGTTTCAATATCCGCGTGAAACACTTTTAAATGACTTGACAAAAGTTTTATTTTTTGTCGGTCCACATCCGCATACGCCGGATAATTTGATTGAAATCAATCTTCAGGACGACGAAGTTTGGATTAGTCAAGCGAACTACCTCGCTCGACCCTTGAATCTGACATATGCAGAGGCGTTCTCCTTATTAGCTAAGGGAAAGATGCTCCTGCAGTTAATTGACGAGAATTTAGCTCATTCATCTTTAGTGAGTGCCTTGGACAAAGTGGCAAACTGTATTGGAGCTAATCACGAGCAAGTCGTTGTAGATCCAGGTGTCAGGGATAGCGAAATTTATTCATTGACACATAACGCATTGCTGAATAAGAAGAAGATATTGATCAGATATTATTCGTTCAATGACGACTACTCGAGCGAGAGACTAATCCAGCCGTTAGGTTTGGGGATAAACGATCGGTATCTCTACCTGAGGGCTCATTGTGACACGGCCAATGACTTTAGAACTTTCCGGATGGACAGAATTATTCATGCTGAGCTTTCTGAAGAGGGAATAGATACGGAGTTTTTAGAGAGTATGGACCTTGAGCCTATCCAGAATCCCATTGATCTTGATTTTCAGTTCTCTGAGGAAGGATGGGCAACTCTGCAGATCAAGGAATCAGACAGCTGGATTATCTCCAAGTATCCAACTACCTCAGTAACCGAAAAATCAAATAATATGCTTGAAGTCACTCTTCCTATCTCTTCAAACATATGGTTAGGTCGACTTTTATTGCAGTTAGACCCAGAGACTATTCTAGCTGAGGTGGCATCTGGTGTAGATATCCATGCAGGGCACAACCTGGCAAAACGAATTCTTAGTAGATACGGTTTTAATGAGTAACGACGATCAAAATCCAGAGACTGGTACTTCTGACTGGATAGAAGATGTCGTCAATCGTGCGTTAAAAAGTTCTTACGGATCTAACGAGGAGACTTTTGCCGAAATAGAGGACCAAGAAGCAACTGAAGTCAAACAGAATCTTACAAACCCCACAGATGCGTATGTACGTTACCCCTATCCCGATGAAGATGAGAGCATCAAACTTCATGACACACCTCACCCCTATCCCGATGAAGATGAGAGCATCAATCTTCATGACACACCTCAAGCAATTAATGAAGAAGGGTCAGCAAGATCGGTTAAGAAAGCAATTGAGTGGCTTGCAGTAATCGTTGGAGCATTGTTGGTTGCTTTTTTGATAAAAGCATTCTTAATGCAAGCATATTACATACCATCATCATCCATGACACCTGCGCTACAGGTAGGCGATAGGGTACTCGTTAATAAATTGAGCTATGAATTTGGAGAAGTCAGCAGGGGAGACCTTGTGGTCTTTAAACGAACTGAAGTTGATACCGGAAATAAAACAGACTTGATAAAGCGAGTAATTGCAACTGAAGGAGAGTTACTTGAGATATCTGGCGGCGAGATCTTCATAACAGAGAAAGGGGGAAAAGACCGCAAATTACTGGTAGAACCCTACCTAGCTGAAGGTGTGACAACCCAAGGTTTTGCATTTGAGGGTCTTTGTCCAGAATCTGAAGCGAACACTTGCCTCGTTCCCGAGAATTTCATTTTCGTCATGGGTGATAATAGGTCGGGCTCTCGTGATTCGAGATATTTTGGACCAGTGGATATCGACGATATTGTCGGACGGGCTTTTATAAGAATTTGGCCATTAGGCAGCCTTAAACTTTTGTAATATGTTGTTAAATATCTACATTTAGGTACTCTTTAAATGTGTTCAACATAGGCGGCGGCGAGCTTCTGATCATCATTCTGGTCATAATAATTTTTATTGGTCCCTCTAAACTTCCTGAAGTAGCAAACACGTTGGGAAGACTTTCGACAACAATTCGGCGCTTCAACCAAAGTTTTCAAGACGAGATACGCGATTCTTTCGAGGACCCAATTGAAGAAGCTGCTCGTGAAAGAGGTAAACAGATTTTAATGAAGGAATCAAAAGATCTTGAGAACATTGAGATCGATGATTCAGACTCAAAACCAACAGACGGGGAATCAGATGTTGACAAAGAAAGGTAACCCTGAGGGGAGAATGGCAGTTCTTGAGCATCTTGGTGAGCTCCGATCAAGAATAATTCGTACTCTTATAGCTATAGCGTTGACAGGTGTTGCAGGGTGGATTCTTTACCCTTTGGTAATAGATTTCATCTTGCAACCCTATTGTGACACTTTGGATAGAGATTGCACGCTTCGTGTTGATGAACCATTAGAGGGTTTGAATACCCGCTTTATGGTCGCTGCATATTCAGGCATTATTCTCGCTTTCCCAGTAATTTTATGGCAATTTTGGAGATTTATCAGCCCTGGTTTGCATCGCAATGAGAGGCGTCACGGCATAATAATGGTCGGTTTCGGTGCATCACTATTTGCGTTCGGATGTTATCTGGCCTTTGTGACGCTTCCCAGAGCATTAGACTTCTTGGTAACGATTGGCGGAACTGATCTAGTTACAGAATTTAGAGCGAAGGCCTACATCACATTCATAATAAAAATGATGCTCGCTTTTGGTGTTGGGTTTCAACTTCCCATCGTTTTAATAACGTTACAACGTTTAAATCTTCTTCAGTATGAAACGTTAAGGCGTCAGTGGCGCTATGCAGTCGTCATCATCGTTATAGTCGTTGCAGTAATAACTCCAAGTGGGGATCCAATCTCATTACTCGCTCTGGCGATACCGATGTATGCACTATATGAATTCTCAATACTTTACGGCTGGTTAAGAAAACGAAAGCTGGCAAAAAACGCTGATTCTTATGCATGAACGCAAAAGTAAACCTGACTATCTTGAAAACTGGCAATTTGAAACCCCAAAAGCATCTACATTAAAAGTTGCCACGACTGATAGAGAGTTAATTGCACTCTATGAAAGTGGCGAAAGCCTAATCGGACTTCAAGGCGGTGATCTCTACAAATCTCTCGGCGGCAGCGGAGTTGCTGGTTTGGAAGCTGATGGGGTGAACACTGTCGGCTTAAAACTTGACCTGGGGCAACTTGTCGTTGAGGAATCAAGTTATCTTTTCGCCAGTCACTGTAAGTTGTTAAAGCCGATGAAACCTTGGTCCACGATTTGGATAATCAATTCACCAATTATCGGTCAAAGACGCATCTCACCTAAAAGTCATCCAGGGGATGGATGGCTAGACGTTGTTGAATTCTCTCTCTCATTTAGGCAATCCCTTAAGGCGTACAAACGCTCTTCAACTGGCGATCACCTCCCTCACCCCCAGATTAAAACATCAAAGAAAAGAACATTTATGATCAATTCAAACAGGAAAAGAAAAATTGTTATCGACGGAAAGAAAATAGGCTTCGGCAAAGAACTCTCTATCTCAATAATCCCTCACGCAATCGGGGTAGTGTTGCTTTGAGAATAATTTTGCCCCCTCCACATATTTGATCTAGAAAAAGCCTAATCTCAGTTGTCGTGAGTGTTTACATTGCTGAAGAGTGGACAAGTGAAGAATCGGACGTCCTGAGAAGATACTTCACCAATTTAGACGAGCCGGTTTTCGCTCTCGTCAATCTACCTGAAGTCGTTAAGGGAGCTTTATTTGCCCGTTACAGTCGTTCGGCAAAAAGTTTGCGACGACTCTTCTTAGACGAATTTTTGGGAGATCTAGATATCTCTGGAGATGCCTCTATCGATGCTACTATCGGCCTTGAACATGCTGAAAAGCTTTATCACAGAATATTTTTTGAATATGGAGATGACTCCGTCGCTCAATTAGGTGGCGTCCACCTAGCATGTGAACAAGCTTCAAATCTCCTCACCAAAGTCCTTGAATGGGGACGGTTGATGAGTTACCTCGAGCAATCAACGCGCTACATTTCCTATGATTCGCGTTTCGGAGGGAGATACAGGTATTACCGTGATCCCGAAATTATGGAATCTAGCTTTGGTGCAAGATACATAGGAGACATGGACCGGATATTTGATACCTACGCCCATCTTGTTCCTCAAATGCAGGATTTCGTTCGTGAGCAATTCCCTAAACACCCCGATGATGGTGACTTTGTATACCGGCAAGCAGTAAAGGCAAAAGCTTTTGATGCCCTTAGAGGACTTTTGCCAGCAGCCTCTTTATCAAACGTTGGGATTTACGGAACAGGTCAAGCATACGAAGCGTTACTTCTCAGAATGAGATCGCATCCCTTGCCTGAATCAAGATACTATGCAGACCTTATGCTCCGTGAGCTAAGGAAAGTAATACCATCGTTTCTTGAAAGAGTAGACAGAGAAGACAGGGGAGTAGTTTGGAGCGAATACTTGCAAGAGACACGTGAGGACACTGCTGACGTGGTAGCAGCCTTATTCCCTGAAGGGTCAATCGTTGACCCTTCGCCAACTGTCAGGCTTGTAGACTTTGATCCAGAAGGTGAAGTAAAAATGATTGCTTCCATGATGTACCCACACTCAACGATGTCGGAAGATCAACTTGAAAGACGAGTAGCTGGGATGAACCACGAAGATCGTATGGCCGTTGCCAGAGCATATGTTGGGGACAGGCGTAACAGGCGGCATAAACCAGGTCGCGCTCTTGAACGTCCATTTTATAGATTTGACGTCCTAGTAGATTATGGTGCTTTTCGAGATCTCCAACGACATCGAATGTTATCAATGGATTGGCAGAACCTCAGTCCTCATCATGGCTACATATCTTCACCACTCGTGAACGCAGCAGGTATGGGGCCAGTTTACGAGGAAGCAATGGAACGTTCTGCGGCGCTATATGACTTACTCGTTGATGATTTCCCTGATCAAGCCTCCTATGCCATAAATTTGGCATACAAAATTCGATTTAATATGAATATAAACGCTAGGTCAGCTATGCATTTAATTGAGCTTAGAACAACACCGCAGGGACACCCCTCGTATCGTGAGGTGGGACAAGAAATGCACAGATTAATAGCTGAAGAAGCCGGGCATACTGTTATTTCAGAAATGATGAAATTCGTTGACCATACAGATGAAACTGACCTGGAGAGGCTCCAGAGCGAACGAAGAGCTCAAGAAAAACGACAATCGACAAAATAAAACTCAGAATTAACGCCCCTATTGACGATAAAGGCTCTATAGTCCTCGTTAAATAGGCTATTTATAAGGAAGTAAGGTGGCTGACGAAAAATCAGAACTTGAAGAAGAATATGAGGACGCTGAAGCTGGTCTTGAGGGTGTTGACCCAGAAGACGATGCTATAGAGGACGTTGAAGACGGCGAAATATTTGATGATGATGATGATGAAGAATTCGAAGAAGATGCTTCATTAGAAGAAGTCGCTGAATCAGAAGAGGACGAAGAGGATGACGAAATAGAGGCCGATCTCTCAGTCATCTTGCAGGATAGAATCTCAGCCGATGATGATGAAGAAGAAGAAGAAGAGAGTAGCGACGCCAAAGATAAATCAGGTGAAAGTTCAGATACCGATGAACCTGTGTCGGCTAAAGATGATGAAGTCCTATGCCAAAGTTGTTTCACACTAGTCTCTCAAAAGGCAATAGATGCGGAAGGAGCTTGCCCTAACTGCGGTGCAGAAATGTAATGCAGGAAAAGGAAAACATTTATGCCTGAATTTGAGTCAGCTCGTTTTGCAGCCAAATCAGATTATGAAAACTTTCAACAACTCTTTGTATCATCACGAAATGAAGCTGATACATATAAGGCCGCAGATATCTGGTTCGCACTCGAGGCTTTAGAGGGCCCCCCCTTGCAGATCTTCAGTGATTACCTAGAGTCAGAAGATAAATCTATTCTGATAGGAGAATATGATCACGTTCCGGTTGGATTCATGCTTCTCCATCTATTTCGCATAAATGACGATATTGCTGCACGTGTTGACGAAGTCTTTGTGCATAAAGATATGCGTGAGGTCGGGGTAGGAGAACATTTAATGGATGCCGCTATTAACTGGGCGAAAGGTAATGAAGCAAAGCACATACTGGGCAGGACTTTTCCAGGCGATAGGCACATGAAGAATTTTTACGAGAGATTCAAAATAACGGCTAGATTGATTGAAGTTTCAAAGAAGCTTGATTAAGTCAATGTAAAGACTTTTGCAATCTGAGGTATTCGGTCTGCGTGCTTTTTGATGCTTTGCTTAAGTTCTTCAGAAATTTCTGTCGGTAGTCCGTCTGGAGTAATCTTCTGCCTCACTGGTGAAAATGCGACAGCTTCTGCAACGATTGACCATCGATGAGCGGTAGCTTCTGCGTTTAAAGATTTATTTGCTTGCTCTATAAGCCTTGCTGTTATAGCTTCGGGGAGTTGAGCTCCAGCTTTAGGTGAACGAGAGCTTAGATTGAGAGCTCGAACTGTCTTTTCTTCTTGAAGTGCCTCCTCTATGGAAGTGAGCCATTTTTTGTGATCTTGATCAATTCGTTCATTGAGTTTTAATTCAAGTCGTTCTTTAACGACTATTGAATTTGCTGATTTAGCCCAACGAGCTGATGAAGCTACAACTGATCTGAAGTCTTGCAGGTCAATGTTTTCAATATTATTCTCTACTGCTGTTGCCTTATCCATCCACTCAGCCATCTTGAGTTGTTGATTTAAATTCTCAGCATAATCAAGTAGAGCGTCTGGAAAGCCTTCGGGTAAGTCCATCTTTTCAATAGTTCTCCGTAAATTTGGAATAGTACTTCCAGAAAGCTCCTTCGCTATCGGCTTTTGTAACTCAGGAAGAGATTCAATGAATTCATTGCGATACTTTTTGGAGGGCTTAAGTCGTTTACCCCTGGGGCTACGATATGGCTTCCGATCTTTTCTTTCGGTTTTAGCTTTTGAGCTCCTTGACTGTTTTCGATCCTTAGCTTGTTTATTTTTTGGCCCAACTCTTGCATCTTTTCTGCGTTTTCGGTTGCTGCTCTTTTTGAGTAAGGAAGTGGTCACACCAGCCGTTTCTTTTCCTGTACCTAAGAGTTCTAAAAGTTCCGGTCCATCTTTCTTGATCTTCTGAGGAAGTACTGCGGTTATCTCGATCCCATCAATCATAAAATCTGCTTCTACTTTGAGCACATCACCAATTGCGACACCTGACGGAAGGAGAGAAGCTTTTATTGTCCCTTTAGGCTCT
>Ga0207993_1000112_pt1 | contig 31981 bp, 36 predicted proteins | sample ETN01SmetaG_2_FD_185791 | JGI IMG/M metagenome (GOLD analysis project Ga0207993, IMG submission 185791) | Marine microbial and viral communities from oxygen minimum zone, Eastern Pacific Ocean - ETNP2014F12-01SV265 (SPAdes) (version 2) | ecosystem: Environmental > Aquatic > Marine > Oceanic ...
CCTTTTATGATGATTTAAATGTTTTAGATGCAAAAATTGTAGCTAATACAGCAGGTCAAAGTCTAATAAGACTTAATACTGACTCAGAAAGAGGTAATTGGGCACAATCATGGCAGTGGAGGGTTGATGATCAGGCAGTTTTCGCTAATGCTTTTGCTGAGTTAATGAAAAAGTTTAAATCAGTAGAAAACTATGTCGCACTTGGCTCAATTAATCAAGGAGTAAGTAGAGACGGTGAAAGTCATTATATATATTCTAATCAAGGAAGTTTTGGGGACAACTTAAAAGGTGGACCTCAAAATCAGAAAGAAATTGAAGCTTTTGATAAATTTCAAAAAACAGTAGCTCCTATATCTACATTCCTTGGAACTAGAACTGAAGTTAATATTAAAACATGGAATTAAATAAATTTTAATATTCATTAAAAAACCCTCAATTATATGAGGGTTTTTTTATTTTTAATAAAAAAATTATGGCTAGAACACCGTCAAACATGATATCACTGGGATCTTTAGCCCCTGATTTCAATCTAATTGATGTTACATCTGATTCAAATTTTTCTTTAAAAGAAAATAAGGGTACTGTTGGAACAGTAATAATGTTTATATGTAATCACTGCCCATACGTTAAGCATGTAAACCCAACCATAAGTAAATTAGCTAAACAGTATCATAGCGATAAAATAAAATTTATTGCTATCTCTAGTAATGATGTAATTAATTATCCTGAGGATAGTCCTGAAAAAATGAAAACAAATGCTATTGAAAATGATTTTAATTTTCCGTATTTGTATGATGAGACTCAAGAAGTAGCCAAAGCATATGATGCAGCATGTACTCCAGATTTTTATTTATATAATGACAACCTTAAATTAGTTTACAGAGGACAACTTGATGATTCAAGACCGGGTAACGAAGTTGAATCCAATGGTAGTGACATTAAAAATGCAATTGATTGTCTTATAAATGGTATTGAAAATAATGATCTACAGAAACCAAGTATTGGTTGTAATATAAAATGGAAATAAAAAAATTAGATTTAATAGATTGTCATAATCGAATTAAACCATTTATTCATAACACCCCAGTCCTAACATCAAGTTACATTAATGAAATAACAGGTGCTGAAGTTTATTTTAAATGTGAAAATTTTCAAAAAATGGGTGCATTTAAAATGAGAGGGGCAGCAAATGCGATTCTTAGACTCTCTGATGAACAGAAAAGTAATGGTGTTGTTACTCATTCTTCAGGGAATCATGCTCAGGCAATTTCACTAGCTGCAAAAAGAATTGGAATAAAGGCGTACATAGTTATGCCTTCAAATGCACCAGAGATAAAAAAAGAGGCTGTTAAAGGTTATGGCGGGGAATTAATTGAGTGTAAGCCAAATCTTGAGGCCAGAGAAGCAGCAGCTGAAGATGTAGTAAATTCTAAGAGTGCTACTTTTATTCATCCTTCAAATAATTTAGATGTAATACTAGGACAAGGTACTGCATCTAAGGAGCTTATTGAAGAATATGGTTCTTTTAATCATATATTGGTTCCAATAGGTGGTGGAGGTCTAATAGCTGGAAGTGCCTTGGCTGCAAAATTTTTTGGAGATAATTGTACTGTTATTGGTACAGAACCTTTTGAAGTAGATGATGCCTACAGATCTTTAATAAGTGGTAAAATTGAGACTAATATTACAACTAACACTATTGCTGATGGCTTAAGAACTCAGCTTGGAGATAAAAACTTTCCTATTATTCTTAATGAAGTAAAAAAAATTATAAGAATTACAGAAGATGAGATAATTGATTCAATGAAATTAATTTGGCAACGCCTTAAGATAATCTGTGAACCATCTTGTTCACTTCCACTGGCTGGAATCATAAAAAATAAAGATGAGTTTAAAGGAAAAAAAATTGGAGTTGTTATTACGGGTGGTAATATAGATTTAGATAATCTTCCTTTTTAAGAGAGTTTTCTATACCCCCATAATGAGACTAAAAACATAAGGATACTTCCCCAACCAAGATAAATAAAAGGAGAACTAGGGATAAGGATATATGCCATTGTCTGAGCAGATATTACCATTAACCCAATACAAATCAATAAGTTTCTTGCAAAGGCTTTATTTTCAATAAATTTTGTTTTAGCAAAAGAGATTATAAAAATACCAATTATAGAAACCCAAAGACCAAAGAAACGATAGATTTGCTTAAGATAGCCCGGCAGAGTTTGATTAATTTCTTCATTAAATAATTGATCAAAAGTCATATTGAGCCTTTCTTCATTTGCAACTTTATCAAGCATCCAAGGCTCGTCAACTAGCATCCATCTTAATCCAAGAACGATAAAAATAATTCCTAGTGTAATTATTGGTGTTAAAAATATTTTTTTTGTCATAGTGGGTGATACTGGATTCGAACCAGTGACCCCTACCCTGTCAAGGTAGTGCTCTAAACCAACTGAGCTAATCACCCTTTATACAAATCTAAATGTATTTATTTAAGATAGTTTTCAAGAAATGTTAAAATCTTTTCATTACCCTCAATTTGCTGTTCTTTTTTTATAAATCCGTGACCAGCATCTTCAAATAAAACATATTCTACATATGCACCAGCATCTCTTGCCTCTTGAACCATTTCATCCGACTCAATTTGTAACACCCTGGGATCATTAGCCCCTTGAAGAACCATAACTGGATTTTTTATATTCTTAGCATGAAACAATGGAGAAATATTATAAAGCCTTAATGAATCCTCTGTATAAGGGTTTCCCATTTCTTTGTATAAAGATTCTCTTGTTGATTCCCAATATGCTGGAATTGATCTTAATGTTCTGATCCAATTAGTCACACCATATATATTTACACCAACTTTGAATTCTTCAGGTTCAAAAGTCATTGCTGCCATTGTCATAAACCCACCATAACTTCCACCAATTATTCCTATTTTATCAGGGTTAATATAATCTTGATCCTGAAGCCATTTTTTACCCCATACACAATCTTGAAGATCGTCCTCACCATGATTTAGATCATCTAGTGAATAGAATGTTTTTCCATAACCACTACTACCTCTATTATTTACTGCAAGAATAGCATATCCATGATTTACTAGGTATTGGATTAAAGCACGGTACCCAACTCTCGATTGTCCACCAGGACCTCCGTGAACCCAAACTAATGCTGGTACTTTATTTTTTTTACTAGCTGAATGCGGCTTATAAAGTATAGCTGGAATCTCTAATCCATCAAAGGATTCATATCTAATTACTTCAGCATTTACAAGATCTTTAGGGTTAACATTTGAATTTAAATTAGAGGTAATTTTATTTAGTTTATTGGTTGATAATTCGTAGGTATATATATCTCCCGGACTATTTGGGCTTCCAGCAGAAACTCTTAATAATTTTTCATCTTCAGAAAAACCAACACTATTTATATTCATATTCTCAAAGCCAATTAAATTTAGGTCAGATTGATCACTCATATTTTGAATACTGAGCTTATTTTGAGCATCTTCATTGACTGCTATTACTCTGTATGAATTATTTTTAGAAAGATAACTAAATGCAACATCCCAATTTGTTTTATATACAGTACTTCTTTCACCATTTTTTAAATTATATGACATCAAATAATAAAACTCACTATCATAGTTGGTAGTATAAAAGTAGTTTTCATCATTTTTGTCAAAGTTTTGTCCTGAGAAATTAGCAGCTTGATCTGAAATTTCAACTTGTTGGTTACTTTTAACATCATATAAAAATAATTTTTGCTCACTCCTAGAAAGGTTTAAACTTAAAACAAGGTAATTATCATTATTAGATATACTATTAAGATTATATCCACTATCATTTTTAAAAACCATCTCCGACTTAAGTGTTACAATGTCTATCTTGTACAAATCAAAGAATCTTGGATCTCTAGAATTTGAAATGACATACATTCCTAGCTCATCTTTTGTCCAACCAACATATGATGCTTTTGTATTTTCACCAGGGGTTAAGTCTATACTATTCCCTTCCCTGATTATATAAATATGAGAATTTTCATTACCCCCTTTATCTGCTGAATATATAACCTCACCAGTACTTGGAGAGTAGCCTCTTACAAAGAATGACTCTTCTTTTGAGTATGTTAACTGAGTTTCTTCATTAGTACTTAAATCAACTTCGTAAATATTAAATATTCCAGATTTATCTGAACTGTAAATTAATTTATCTGCATCTTTTGAAAAATAACCACCTGAGCTTCTGTTATTTGACATAAGAGTCTCTATTGAATATTGCTGAATGTTTTGTGAATCAGTACATGATATAACAAGAAAAAAAACTGTAATTAATTTTAAAAAACTTTTCATATTTTGATTTTAATGAGCTTAAGATATTTAATTTATAGTAATTATATAAATTATTAGCTTATCTGTGTTAGGATACAAATTTAAAAGATTTCTTTATACTTTTGGTTAATGAAACATTTATCTAAAAAGGACTTTGACGACTTACAGAAATTTTATAGAATCAATCTTATAAATTCATGTACGGGTTATAAATCTGCTAATCTTATTGGCAGTATCTCAAAAGAAGGAGTTGAAAATGTAGCAGTCTTTAGTTCAATTACACATTTAGGTAGTAATCCTGCAATGCTTGGATATATTTTAAGGCCTACAACTGTTCCAAGAAACACATTTAAGAATATTAAGGAAACTAAATTGTTTACAGTAAACCATATAGTTAGTGACATTATTAATGATGCTCATCATACAAGCGCAAAGTATCCAGAAGAAATCTCTGAATTTGACAAGACTAATCTTGAGCAGGAATATAAAGATGGATGCAAAGCACCTTTTGTTAAAGGCTCACCAGTTCAGTTAGTTTGTAAATACCTTAATGAATATAATATTGAAGAAAATGGAACAATACTTGTAGTTGCGTCTATTGAAGAATTATATTTCAATGAAGATTTAATAAGTGATTCAGGATTTCTACAATTAGATAAAGGCAATGTTGTTACAGTTAACGGTTGTGATGGATATGCACTACCAAGTTTATTAAATAGATTTGACTATCAAAGACCAAAAAAATAAATGGATTTTATTTCTGAAAAATTAGCTGAATATCTCTCGCAAAACTCTGATAAAGAACCAGAAATTTTATCAAAACTCAATAAAGAGACACATCAAAAAATTCTTCAACCAAGAATGTTGAGTGGTCATATTCAAGGAAGGTTTTTAAGTTTAATATCTAAAATTAAGTCCCCGCTTCATATACTTGAAATAGGAACATATACTGGTTATGGGACTTTATGTCTTGCAGAAGGTTTAGCAACTAATGGGAAAATTTTCACTATTGACAGAAATGAAGAACTTATTAATATTCAAAACAAATACTTTGAAGAAAGTGGGAATAGGGATAAAATAGTTCAACTTACTGGAAATGCTGTCGATATATTAATGGGTCTCAATGAAAATTTTGATCTTATCTTTATTGACGCAGATAAAGAAAATTATATAAAATACTTTGAAATAGTCTCAAAGAAATTAAATCCAAATGGTATAATAATATCTGATAATGTTTTATGGTCAGGTAAAGTAGTTGAGGAAAGTGATAATGACCAAGAGACAGATACTTTAAAGAAGTTTAATAAGCTTTTGAGCAAAGATGAAAGATTTGAAACTATAATTCTCCCTCTTAGAGATGGGCTTTCTATTTCAAGATTAATTTAAATCTCTTTTTATTGAGTCTTTTAGATCATCAAAATCTTTTTTGATGTCACTGACACTATCCTTTAAATCTTTAGTCACAGATTCTGTTGGATTTTTCATATCAGTGTTTTTTGATATTTCTGTTTTTATTTCGTTTGTAGCTTGCCTAATTTGAGTCATACCTTTTGCCAATCCTTTTGCAATTGAAGGAATTTTATCTGCTCCAAATACTAATAAGACAATAAAAAAGACAAAGACTAACTCTGCACCACTAATGAATAAAATCATAATATCAAAACTAATCATAAATTCAACCTCTTAAAATTTTTTTTAAAATATTCTATTACTATTGTGTAATTACCCATCTTAAATTCTTCTTCAATAGGAAAGTTTTGGTATGTAGATGTTACAAAATCATGAACGGCAATTTCTTCAAGCTTAAACTCATCAATAAAAAATCTGAGGCCATAAAATTTTATAATTTGATCTATTATATTGAAGTCATTTTTAAATTCAATTTCTTTTCTCTTCTGTTTGTAGTATCCTGATATCCAATTATACATCCTCTCTATATCTAAACCACCAACTAATGGTGCAAGTAAGACCTCTTTTACTAACTGTGAGTTGGAAGGAATATCCTCTTTTCTAATCCCTGTAAATCCAGGTATACCTATATCATCAAAGTTTAAATTTTTTATAACACCAGAATTTTGAAGATCATTTAAGAGGTTTCCAGATAAACCACTTGAGTTTAGAATCACTTCATCTAATTCATTTACAAACTCCTCTAGATAAATTGTTAATGATACCGAATCAAAAATATCTTGATCTACAATTATTTTTTTTCTTTTAAATTGAATACCTGAAAATATAAGTTCATCATTAATATTTGCTAGAATTTTAAAGTTTCCCTCAGAGTCAGTTATTGTAGCATCGTCAGATGTGATATTTAAAACATGTATTCCTTCAATAGAATATGAGTTGTCATTATAAACGACACCCTCAATTATTTTTTGATTTTCTGATTGTGAAAAGGAGCTGAATGATATTAAAAGGAAAACAAAAATAAATTTTCTCATTCAACCCTAAGTTCTTTATATGTATCTGATTTATTTAGTAAATAGTCAATTAACAGAAATTGATTCTTTTTTATTATTAACTGCTTAATTTCTGGATCGAGATCTAATTGTAATAAAAAATCATTTACCTCAAAAAATTCTAACTTAAGAATATCAGTAAAAAAATTTTCTTCTAAAATAAGTGGGAGAGCCTCGCTTGGTAGAATACTAAGTTTTTCTTCTTCTGATTTAGAATCAACCAGAGAAGACAGAAGTTTAAAGATATTCACAAAGTTGAGTCCATTTACAACTTGTCTATTGTCAGTAAGTATATTTTCAATTTTAGTAGATTTATCAGCTAAATAATCAAAACCTTTAAATTGTTCTTCTTTTAAGTCTAAAAACTTATCAGTATCATCAGGAGTAATAACCACTTCATCTAATTCTCTAACTCTTTGATTTATTTGAACAATTAATCTTTTATTTTTTAATATTTCATCATTTACTCTAACTGTTCTAATTATGTATTGAACTGAAGAAAAGATTATTTCATCACCTTCTTTTGCAAAAATTTCGAATTCTCCTTGTTCATTAGTTATAGTTGATGTTTGGGAAGTATTATTTATAACATTAGCTGCAGGCACATTGATATTTCTATATATGACTTTTCCCTGGATTAATTCTCTTTCTTGAGAAAAACTAAACTGTGTTAGAGCAAGTAATAAAATTATTTTTTTAAACATCAGCTTTTGATTTATTTAAATTTACAAATAAATCAATGATAAGTTCAATATATAATTATCTAACAAATACTGGTTCTAAAGGATTACTGGTTTCATCCTGACTGAACATGTATCCGGAAGAGTTGAAACCCTCAATATCTGATATAGTCTTGATATTATTATCTATTAAATATCTTGTCATTAACCCTCTAGCTTTTTTGGCATAAAATGAAATAATTTTAAGCTTTCCATTCTTAAAATCCTTGAATTGTGGTGAAACTATAGTATTAGGAATAATTGTTTTATCAATCACAGAGAAATATTCATTACTAGCAAGATTTACAATAAAATCATCCTCATTTATTTCCTCTAATAATGAATTTGTAACATTCTCTTTCCAGAATTCATATAAATTTTTTGAACCATTAATAGAAATTTTAGTTCCCATTTCAAGTCTATACGCTTTAATCTTATCAAATGGTTTTAGGATCCCATAAAGACCAGATAGTATTCTTAATGAATCTTGAAGTTTTTCATGATTAGACTCATTAATAGTATTAGCAGCAATACCATCATAAACATCTCCGTTAAAAGCGAAAATGGCTTCTTTTTCGTTTGAGTTATTATTTTTAAAATCTTGATTTCTAGACCAATTTAGCTCACTCAATTTAGGTGATATGCTCATAAGGTTAGAAAGGTCTGGCACAGATATATCTTTAATTATATCATTTATCTGATTCGCTTGATCAGTAAATATAGGTTTGGAGCTGAGACTTGTTTCAACTTTGCTATCGAAGTCAAGTGACTTTGCAGGAGAAATAAGAATTTTCATTTTTTATTTCAAATTTATAAATTTTTATGTTTAGAATAAAGCCTCCATTTGTTAATTACGGAGTTCATATCTTGAGGAATTTCAGAATCAAATGAAATTTTTTCATTTGATTTAGGATGAGTGAAACCTAATGTTTTTGCATGGAGTGCCTGTCTTGGCAAAAGTCTAAAGCAATTGTCTACAAACTGTTTGTATTTTGTATATACTGTTCCTTTTAAAATTTTATCACCTCCATATCTCTCATCATTAAATAGTGTATGACCAATATGTTTCATATGAACCCTAATCTGGTGTGTTCTTCCAGTTTGAAGCTTACAACTTATAAGAGTAACATAACCAAACCTTTCAATTACTTTATAATCTGTTATAGCATCTTTTCCACCATCAATATCTTCATATACTATCATTTGAAGTCTATTTTTTGGATTTCTTCCTATTGGGGCATTAATTTGTCCTTCATCATCCTTAACATCTCCCCAAACTAATGCATAATATTCTCTTTCTACACTTTTTTTAAAAAATTGCTTTGCTAAAAGCGTCATTGATATCTCTGTTTTTGCAATTACAAGAAGACCTGATGTGTCCTTATCAATCCTATGGACTAGGCCAGGCCTATTTGAAGAGTTATTTGGAAGATTATCAAAATGATATAGTAAAGCGTTGATTAGTGTTCCTGAGTAATTTCCATGACCTGGATGGACAACCATTCCACTTTCTTTATTAATAATTATTATGTAATCATCTTCATACACTATATCTAGATCTATCTTCTCTGGGGTTAAAAGATTTTCGTATGGCGGATGAGTAAAAAGAATTCTTATTTCATCACTCTTTTTTACTTTATAACTAGATTTTACAATTTTATCATTTACTCTTATAGACCCCTCTTTTGCTGCTTTTTGAATTTTATTTCTTGTTGCATTTTCAATTCTGCTCATAAGAAATTTATCAATCCTTAAGGGTTCTTGCCCTGAATCAATTTTAAATGAAAAGTGTTCATGGAGCTCTTGTTCAAAGTCTTCCTCTCTTGAGTTATCTTTCTCCATTTCCAAGAATTAAATCTATTTCTGAATTCATTGGAATTTTTTGACCAGGTAATATCTTTTCACCTAGATATAAAACATCTAAAACCATATCCTTTCCAATATTATCAACATAACTGTAATCTCTAACTTTAAACCCAAGTGCAGTAAGGATAGACTCAGCGTTTCTTTTTGTTATCTGAATTACATTTGGGAGTGAAACTTTTTGAAAATTTTTAGGGTTGACATTTAAGTATATCTTCCTATTTTTTTTCACTAGCTCTAATTCTTTTGGTATTTGAGATATGACTGAATAGTTTGGGATATTTACAAAAAACTTCGAAGAGTCCAATACTTCATATCTTAGTTTATTATTATCAAGGATACTTATTGCTTCGTCAAGATTTTTTCCAGCTAAATATGGAACTTCTATATATCTATTATGCTTAGTATAGATTTTAAGGGAATTATACACCAAAAAAAATACTATAAATATGATAACTAACATCAGGAATATCTGCTTAGCTAACGAGTTACTTTTAAAATGATCCAAAATTTTCATTTCGATAATTTAATGTAAATATACTAAGACATAATTGTCTTTTAATATATTGACTTACATTTGAAAATAATATGAAAAATATTGCTGTAGTTTTTGGTGGTTTTTCCTCTGAATATGAGGTTTCTGTAAAAAGTGGAAAGTTCATTTATGATAATATAAAAGATAATCCAAATCTCAATGTTTATCAAGTTTGTATTTCAAAGGAATCTAATTATGTTACTTATAATAATAACAGGTTTGATTTTGATTATGATAATTTTTCATTTACAATAAACGGTGATGTTGTTAAATTAGATGGAATCTTTAATATTATTCATGGGGAACCAGGAGAGAATGGTGATTTAGCTTTCATTCTTGAAAAAAAGAATCTATCTCAAACTGGTTGCAATAGTTTTGTTTCAAATTTAACTTTCGATAAGAAAAAATATATTGAGTTTATAAATAGCCTTGATATTCCATCATCAAAACAAATATTATTAACTAATGAAGCGTCTGTAGATTTATCTAGTATTAAAGGACAAATTAGTACACCATGTATAGTTAAACCAAATAATGGAGGAAGTAGTATTGGAGTTTCAAAGGTTAATGATATTAATGAACTTGAGGACAAGATTAAAATTGCATTTAAAGAAAGCAATCAAATCTTAATTGAGAATTATCTATCTGGTAAAGAGGTCTCAGTTGGTGTAATTGAGACTAACAGTAAGAGGATTATTCTTCCAGTAACCGAGATTATTAGTGAAAATGAATTTTTTGATTATGGGGCTAAATATTTAGGTCAATCTAAAGAGATTACTCCTGGAAATATTTCTCGTGAAGAGGAAAGTTTGTTACATAAGTACATAAATAAAATATATGATAACATTGAATTAAAAGGGTTTACCAGATCTGAATTCATAATTGTTGATGGAATCCCTCATATACTTGAAACAAACACAATTCCTGGATTTACAAAACAAAGTATTATTCCTCAACAAATAGAAGCTTTTGGATTATCTGTAAAAGAGGTAATTAATAATCAAATAGAATCTATTCTTTAAATTATTTTTAATTTTAAATTATGAAAAAAGCTGTTTTTCCAGGTTCATTTGATCCAATCACAATTGGCCATGTAGATATTGTAAAAAGGGGTATTAAGGTCTTTGATGAAATTATTATTGCTATTGGAGATAATACAGACAAAAAATATATGTTTCCAAAAGAAAAAAGAGTTGAATTTGTTAAGCAGACATTTAACAATTATGATAATATCAAGATTGAGTCATATGATGGTTTAACTGTTGATTTTTGTAAAAAAAATAATATTGAGTTTATGATAAGAGGTCTCAGAAACCCTGCAGATTTTGAGTTTGAGAAAAGCATTGCCCTAACCAATAGAGAAATGACCGATATAGAGACTATATTTTTTTTAACATCGCCAGAAAACTCTTTTATTAGCAGTAGTATTGTCAGAGATTTAATTAGAAATAATGGTGACTATAAATTATTTATTCCAAAGGGTATCACTTTTTAATACCTCTAAAACAATTATTCTAATATTTTCAAAAGCATCGTTTAAGATTTCATCAATTTTTTCTTTTGACACCCATTCAGTTTTTTTTATACCTTCCTCAGTTTGAGGCTTAGTTTTACCCATATAGGATGTTGACATCTTAAACCAATATGTCTTCTTCAGTCTGAATCTTTTACCTTTTTTAAAAATATGAAATGTCTCAGATAGCTGTTTTTGAACTATTAAATCTGATACGCCTGTTTCTTCAACCACTTCTCTTTGAGCAGCCTCAATTATAAGTTCCTTTTTTTCAACGCCTCCCTTAGGGAGATCCCACTTATTATTTCTAAAAATAAATAATAGTTTATTATCAGTTCTTTCAACTAATCCTCCAGCAGCTACGACAACAGGAAATTTTTTTTTAAATGATTTCCATAGTTTATCAATGTCTTTATGATATAAAAATACTTTTCTATTTTTTGATGATTTTAAAGCTTTGATTATTTGAGCTACACTTGTATACTTAATAAAAAGTAATGGCTCATTATCAGAGAAATCTTGGATTTCGTTTGTAAGAATCAAAGGCTTTTGGTTGAAAAAAACTTTATACATTTGTAATAATGGTATTAGACAAAAAAGTTGCAGAGCAAACAGTAAATTTTCTTACACAAATTAATGCAATTAAATTAAATACCAAAAATCCTTTCACATGGACAAGTGGTATAAAATCTCCTATTTATTGTGATAATAGATTAGTTCTTTCATATCCAAAAATTAGAGAATTTATAGCGGATAGTATGACCCAGATTATTAAAAATAAATATGGGAGTGATATATCTATTGCAGGAGTAGCTACAGGAGCAATTGCAGTTGGGGCGATGATATCTGAAAGACTTAATGTACCATATGCATATGTAAGACCTGAACCAAAGGGACATGGTCTAAGGAACCAAATTGAAGGTAATATAGAAGAAAAGTCTAATGTTGTAGTTATAGAGGATTTGATTAGCACTGGTAAGAGTAGTCTAAATGCTATAAATGCTCTTAAGTCTGAAGGCATCAATGTAATGGGTATGTTATCAATTTTCTCTTATAATTTTGATTTTGCAAATCAAAAATTTATTGACGAAAAAGTTACTATTAATTCACTAGCAGATTACAATACTCTAGTTGAGGTTATAGAATTAAATGGTGATCTTGGTAATAACGAGATAACTAGACTAAAGAAATGGAGAGAGGATCCTGAAAATTGGGGTTAATCATAAAGTAATTTGACCTTTCTTGAATCGTAATTTCCTATTTCTTGTGAATCTTTATTCAATTTTATAACCCCAGTATTTGATATACTAATTATTTTTCCATTGAATTTTTTACCGTTCAGAATAAATTTACACCCTTCTTTACCATATATGTTTTGATTATACTCATCATTAATATATTTGGTATCATTTATTTTATTAAAGTAATATTTATAACTATCAATCAACTCATTTAATACACTCTCAACATCAATATTTTTATTTGAGACTTTTTTAATAGAAGTTGCATTTGGTAAACTTTTAAAAAATACTTGATTAATATTTATACCAACACCTATTATAGAATGCTTTACTTTATCTGAACTTAATGAATTCTCAACTAATATTCCAGCTATTTTTTTATTTACTGACAAAATGTCGTTGGGCCATTTAATTAGACATTTTTCATTATTAAATTTTCTTATTGTTTTTAATACCGCAAGGCTTACTGCTTGATTTATTAGAAATGTTCTATCTGATTTAATTCCGCAAGGCTTATAAAATAAAGAGCATAGAAGGTTTTTTCCATAACTTGAATACCACTTATTCATTCGTTGTCCCCTACCTCCATATTGATATTTTGCAACAATTAAATCTCCACTTAATATTTTTTTTGATTTAATTAACATCTTCACTTTGTCATTTGTTGACCTAGTGGCATTAACTTTGATTATCTTAGATGCAGACATGTTGTTAAAAGTAATAAATTTGAAAAAAGAAAATATACATGGTTAAACCCAAATCAGAAGAAACAAGTTTAATTGATGAAATAATATTTGGTATCGAAGACGTAAAAGGAATTGAAGTAAACATTATGGATCTAAGTAAAATTTCAAATACTGTTTGTAAATTTTTCATTTTGTGTACGGGCACATCCAATACACATGTCGCTGCTATAGCAAACTCGGTTAGAAAAAATGTTAGTAAGAAATTGAAAGAAAAACCATTTAGTATGGAAGGCATTGAGAATCAAGAATGGGTTCTTATTGATTATGTTGATGTTGTTGTACATATTTTTCAAAGTGAAATCAGAGAATTCTATGATATCGAAAATTTATGGGGTGATGCAAAAATTATTAATGTTGAATTAAAAGCGTAATTAATGGCTAATAAGAAGAAGAATAACAAATCTAAAATTAATATCTACTGGTTCTATGCATCCATAGTTTTCTTTATCTTAAGTATTGGACTACTTGGAGGAGACAGTGGTATTCAAAACACTCAACAAACTGACATTTCATCTTTTGAAAATTACCTCAGGAATGGTGATATTGAAAAAGTAGCAATTATTAATCAAAGATATGCGAGAATTACTCTTACTGAAAATGCACTTGAAAAAGACATTCACCGAAGGGTTAAGTCTAAAAATTTCCTAGGTCAAGAGAACATAACTGGACCTCACTATCAGTTTGAAATTGGAACTCCTGAACTATTTGAGACAAAACTCCAAGAGATTAGAGACATTGAGGGTCTCAACTTTTCAGTTGAATTCATTACTATGGAAAATAGATGGCTGGATGTTTTACTTGGCTTCCTTCCTATAATTATTATAATCGGAATTTGGATATTTTTAATGAGAAGGATGTCCGGAGGAGCTGGAGGAGCTGGAGGACAAATATTTAATATAGGTAAGTCAAAAGCTAAGTTGTTTGATCAAAATACAGAAGTTAAAGTTACTTTTAAAGATGTAGCTGGACTAGAAGGAGCCAAAGAAGAAGTTCAAGAAATAGTTGATTTTCTTAAAAACCCCAAAAAATATACTGTACTAGGTGGAAAGATTCCTAAAGGGGCCTTGCTAGTTGGTGCTCCAGGTACTGGTAAAACACTTTTAGCAAAAGCAGTTGCAGGTGAAGCTAAAGTTCCATTCTTTTCATTGTCAGGATCTGATTTTGTTGAAATGTTTGTAGGGGTTGGTGCATCAAGAGTTAGAGATCTATTTAAACAAGCAAAGGATAAATCACCGTCAATAATCTTTATCGATGAAATCGATGCAATTGGAAGAGCAAGAGGCAGAAGTAATATAACTGGTTCAAATGATGAAAGAGAAAATACTTTAAATCAGCTATTGACTGAAATGGATGGATTTGGAACGGATACAAACGTAATTGTTGTTGCAGCTACAAACAGAGCTGATGTTCTTGATAAGGCTTTAATGAGGGCTGGTAGATTTGATAGACAGATTTTTGTTGATCTTCCTGATCTAAATGAAAGAAGGGAAATATTTAAAGTACACTTAAAACCACTTAAGAAAAGTAGAGCCCTAGATGTAGAGTTCTTAGCTAAACAAACACCTGGTTTTTCTGGAGCAGACATTGCAAATGTTTGTAATGAAGCTGCATTAATTGCTGCTAGAAATAATAAAAAATCTGTAGGTAAACAGGACTTTTTAGATGCAGTAGATAGAATTGTAGGCGGACTAGAGAAGAAAAATAAAATTATTACTAAGGAAGAAAAGAATACAATTGCATTTCATGAAGCTGGACATGCAATAGTAAGCTGGCTTTTAGAACATGCTGCTCCCTTAGTAAAAGTAACTATTGTGCCTAGAGGACAATCATTAGGTGCTGCATGGTATCTTCCAGAGGAAAGGTTAATTGTAAGAACTGAACAAATGTTAGATGAAATGTGTGCAACTTTAGGAGGAAGAGCTGCTGAGAAGATTATGTTTAATAAAATATCAACAGGTGCTTTGAGTGACCTTGAAAAAGTAACTAAACAGGCAAGAGCAATTGTATCCGTTTATGGGTTGAATGATAAGATAGGTAACATTACATACTATGATTCCAGTGGACAAACTGATTATAATTTCACAAAACCTTACTCAGAAGAAACTGCAAAAAAAATTGACGAGGAAATATCCTTAATTATAGAAAAGCAATATAAAAGAGCTTGTGATATTCTTAAAAAGAATAAATCAAAGTTATCTGCTTTAGCATCTAGGCTGTTAGAAAAGGAAGTTATTTTTAAGGAAGATCTAGTGAAGATTCTTGGAGAAAGACCATACTCTAAAGAAGAAGTAAAAAAAGAAACTAAAGAATAGATATTTTGGGATTTTGGGACTTTTTTAAAAGTAAAGAAAATGATGAATCAAAAAGTGATGAATCAGTATTACCTAAAGATAGCTCAAACGATTTAACCTTTGCAAAGAACTTCACCGATTCAGGTGGCAGATTTATTTTTATTGATGAGATAAATTCAACAAAAGAAGTTTTTGAAAAAATTATTGAGGAGAATCAATGGGAACCAGAAAATGTTTGTTCACTTGATCCAAATATTTCTAAAAACCTTGAAATTCGATCTATCAGGAAAATAGATAATGAAGATGTTAAGGCACTAGTAACAGAATGTGAATTCTTATTATCTAATACTGGAAGAATACTAATTTGTAACAAGCAGATTAAAGGTAATAAAATAGAAGACTTACCATCAGTTGTAATTATTTTAGCAAAATCAAATCAATTTGTCTCAGACGTAAGTGAAGGTATGACCAAATTAAAAAATAAATACAAGAATAATTTTCCTACAAATATCACAACAATAAATGTTAAAAATAAACTCAATGAGGATAATTTTTTAACCTATGGCAATAGTGCTAAAGATATATATCTAATATTGAGTGATGATTAATTTTCTGCCTAGGCTAATTACAGGTATTATATATATTTCTCTTGTTAGCGGTTCAATAATGTATAGTAGCAAAAGTTTTATCTTAATCTTTAGCATTTTTACACTTCTTGCCATATATGAATCACACCAATTGTGGAAGAAAATAAGATTAAATAATCCTAAATATCATTATCCAATACCTCAGATATATGTTCTTTTTTCAATGACTACATTAATTTTAGTACCTTTCTATTTTAGTGATTCATACACTCCATTCCCAATTCTGTTGATATTTATTTTAATATGGATAAGTGATACAATGTCTTACTTCTTTGGTTCTTATTTCGGAAGAACTAAAATGAAAATTAAAGTATCTCCGAATAAAACATGGGAAGGATTTATTGGAGGTTTTTTATGCTCTGTTGCGTTTAGCACTTTATCATTTTTATATTTTCAAGAAATATTTCCTTTTTGGAAAACACTTTCACTTGGAATATTAATACCAATTTTTGGTCTTATTGGAGATACTTATCAATCTAAAATAAAAAGAATGGCTGGAGTAAAAGATAGTGGAAATATATTACCAGGTCATGGTGGAATCTTTGATAGGCTTGATAGTGCGATGGGTATTTCTTATATATCTTTGTTAATAACCATTATATAATGTTTCATAAAGAAGGACATAGTCTTATAATTCTATTTTTTATTGTTATAACTACTGATGTTATAATGCTTGAAATGTTAATTGACGATCAATCATATTTAAAATTAATTTTACAGACTTTTTCACTTATTTTGTTTGTATTTATACTCTGGTTTTTTAGAAATCCCAAAAGAAATATTTTAAAAAATCCCGAAATAATATTAAGTCCTGCTGATGGAAAAGTTGTATTGATTGAAGAAGTTGATGAAGTAGAGTTTTTCAATGAAAAGAAAATTAAAGTTTCAATTTTCTTATCTCCTCTAGACATTCATGTAAATAGATACCCAGTTTCTGGTAAAGTTCTATATAGCAAATATCACAAGGGTAAATATCTTGTTGCTTGGCACCCAAAGTCCTCTGATAAAAATGAAAGGAGTACTATTGTAATAGAAAACAAAAAATTTGGTAAAATAATGTACAGACAGATAGCAGGAGCAGTTGCTAGAAGGGTTGTAAACTATGCAAAAGTTGATTCCTTTGTAGAGCAAGGAGATGATTCTGGGTTTATTAAATTTGGATCTAGGGTTGATATTTTTCTATCGAAAAACTGTAAATTAAAAGTTAATGTTGGAGATAAAGTTAAGGGAGGAATTACAATTATTGCATAATTAGCTCAGCTCTGAAATAGACTTTTTTATAGACTCAATCTTTTGTTTAGCATCCTTTATTTTTTGTTTTTCTTTTTCAACTACAACATCAGGAGCATTGTTTACAAAATTTTCATTCTTCAATTTATTTTCAACTGATTTTAAAAAACCTTTGTTGTAATCAAGTTCTTTTTTTAACTTATTAATTTCAGATACTTTATCAAAACCATCTTCAAGTGGAATAAAAAATTCAAAATTTTTGATTATGAAAGATGTCACCATATCAAAATTTTCTTTACTTGACTCTTGGAGTTTATCTATAGTTGCAATTTTTTTAATTATTTCAATATTATTCAGTTGATTGTCATTTGGAATAAAATATAAATCCAATGATGTTTTAAATGAAATATTTTTTTCTTTTCTGTAGTTTCTTATTTGTGAAATAATCTCTTTTGTAGTCTCAAATTCTTCTACAATTGAAATGTTATAGTCTTCTTTATTTGGCCAAGGTGATATTGTTAGAGGATCTGAGTTATTTGAATTAGGAATATTATGATAAATTTCTTCAGAAAGAAAAGGCATAAATGGATGAAGTATTTTAAGATTTTTCTCAAATAATTCTATTAATTCAGTCTTTGACTTTTTATCTATTTTTTCTCCATAACCAGGTTTTAATATCTCTAATAACCATGAACAGAAATCATCCCATATCAATTTATACGATGACATTAAAACATCAGATATTCTATAACTATCAAAGTTTTTGTCAATCAACTCTAGGGTATTATTAAATTTACTATTGTACCATTCTAATGCTAGCTTATTTTCGATTGGTTGGGGCTTTTTTTGATCAATTTCCCATCCATTAATAAGTTTAAGAGCATTCCACAGTTTATTTGTAAAATTTTTACCCTGTTGACAAAGAGTCTCGTCAAATAGCAAGTCATTCCCAGCCGCAGAACTTAGCATTAAACCAACTCTTACAGAGTCAGCACCATATTCCTCAATAAGTTTAATTGCATCAGGAGAATTACCCAGTTGTTTAGACATTTTCCTTCGTAATTTATCTCTAACAATCCCTGTAAAATACACATTTGAAAATGGCTTCTCATTTCTAAACTCATAGCCTGATATTATCATTCTAGCTACCCAAAAGAAAATAATATCTGGTCCAGTAACTAGATCTTGAGTTGGATAATAATATTTTATTTCATCATTATCTGGATTCCTTATTCCGTCGAATACTGAGATTGGCCAGAGCCAAGAAGAAAACCAAGTATCTAGGACGTCGTTATCTTGAATTAAATCAGCTTCTTTATACTTTTTATTTGTTTGATCATTGTTTATTTTTTTTAATGCATCTTCCTTATTCATAGCTACTACATAGTCTTCATTATCCCCATAATAAAAAACAGGTATTTGATGACCCCAAGATAATTGTCTTGATATGTTCCAGTCTTTAATATTTTCAAGCCAATATTTATATGTTGATTTAAACTTGCTTGGAAAAAACTTGATATTTTCATCTTTTAAGACATTATCAATTGCAGGTTTAGTAATGTCATTCATTTTAAGGAACCACTGTTTTGATAATCTTGGTTCGATTACTGCATTTGTTCTCTCTGATCTACCAATATTATGAGTGTAGTTTTCTTTTTTTATTAAAAGATTATTTTTTTTAAGCTCAGCTTCAATTTCCTTTCTAACTGTAAACCTGTCCTTACCGTTGTAATGCATACCATGGCTATTAAGGGCTCCATCTTCATTAAAAATATCTATAGTTTCAAGATTATGTTTAATCCCAAGATTGTAATCATTTATATCATGAGCAGGTGTAACTTTTAGACATCCAGTACCAAATTCTAGATCTACATATGTATCAGAAATTATAGGTACTTTTCTATTACAAATTGGAACAATTGCATTTTTACCTATAATTTCTTTATATCTATCATCATTGGGATTAACACAAATTGCTGTATCACCAAATATAGTTTCAGGTCTTGTGGTTGCAATTTCTAGATCAATATTTGAATCCTCTATTAAGTATTTTATATAATATAGGCTTGAATCCTCCTCAATGTAATTTACTTCTTCATCTGAAACAGTAGTTTTTGCTTCAGGATCCCAGTTTATCATTCGGTGACCTCTGTATATTAATCCTTTTTTGTGAAGAATTTCAAAGGCTTTAATTACAGATTCATACATATCATCATCAAGTGTAAATTTTGTTCTGTCCCAATCACATGAACAACCCAACTTTTTTAATTGATCTAAAATACCTCCTCCATATTTATCGGTCCAGTCCCAAGCATGTTTTAAAAACTCATCTCTAGAAATATCTGATTTATTAATTCCCTTTTTTTTAAGATTTTCAACAACCTTTGCCTCTGTTGCAATAGAAGCATGATCAGTTCCAGGAACCCAGCATGCATTTTTACCTAACATACGAGCTCTTCTTACTAGAATATCTTGAAGAGTATTATTAAGCATGTGGCCCATATGAAGAAGACCTGTAACATTAGGAGGGGGAATAACAATAGTGAAAGGCTCTTTATCATTTGGAATTGATTTAAAAAGATTATTTTTCATCCAATATGAATACCATTTTTTCTCAATTTCAATATGGTTATACTTGGGAGGAATCTGCATCAATTCATAAATATTTTAATGTAAAACAAAAATAACATACCTTGAAGTATATTTACAAAATTAAGTTAAATAAATGCCAACAATCTCAAAAAAAGGAATTAATATTCCATCCTCACCTATAAGGAAACTAGTACCCTATGCGGATAAAGCAAAACAGAATGGGATAGATATACTTCATCTAAATATTGGTCAACCAGATATTAAGTCTCCAGTTGAGTCGATTAATGCTATAAAAGATATTGATTTAGAGTTATTAAAATATGAATACTCACAAGGATCTTATGAATTCCGAAAAAATTTATGTTTGTATTATTCTGGTCATAATATTAATGTGTCTCCTGATGACATAATTACAACTGTTGGAGCTAGTGAAGCACTATCTTTCACTATGAATTCTATATGTGATCCTGGAGATGAAGTTATTATTCCTGAACCTTTTTATGCAAATTATAATGGATTTGCTCATGCTTCTGATGTAAAGGTTATTCCAGTTACATCAAAAATTGAGGATAATTTTGCACTACCCTCACTAGAATCTTTTGAAAAAAAAATTAATAAAAGGACTAAAGCTATCCTTATCTGTAATCCATGTAATCCTACAGGATATGTTTATTCTAAAGAGGAGATCATAAGTATTGCTAATCTTGCTAAGAAAAATGATTTGTTCATAGTAGTTGATGAGGTTTATAGAGAGTTTATCTACACTGACTTGAAACACTACTCAATTTTAGAAGATAAGATGTTTTTTGATAATGCTATTTTAATAGATTCTACATCTAAAAGGTATAGCTTATGTGGAGCTAGAATTGGTTTTATAGTATCAAAAAATTCAAACTTTATTGAAACATGTTTGAAGTTTGCACTTGCAAGATTATCTCCTCCTACTTTAGCTTTAATTGCTGCAAATAAAGCGTTAAACTCTGATCAAAAGTATATAGATGGTGTTATAAGTGAATATTCTCATAGAAGAGAGGTGCTTATAGATGAATTATCAAAGATTAATGATATAGAATTCTCAAACCCAATGGGTGCATTTTATTCCATTATCAAACTACCAGTTAAGAATGCTGAAGATTTTGCAAAGTTTTTACTAACAGACTTTTCTATTAATAATGAAAGTGTAATGGTAGCTCCAGCATCTGGATTTTATAGCTCTGAAAATAATGGAGAAGATGAAGTAAGAATTGCTTTTGTATTAAACTCTGAGAGAATTAAAAGAGCAGTTAATATAATAAATATTGGGTTGAAAGAATATACTGGATAATTAATGAAAATTAATAAAAAAGCTTCCCTTAAAAAATTTAATACATTCAATGTAAGTGAAACTGCAAATATTATTTATGAAGTTGAAGAAATAAGTGAGCTTAAAGGAATTTTATCAGACAATAAAGGTCAAATCCTAATTTTAGGTGGCGGAAGTAATATATTATTTACGAAAAGATTTGAAGGTACTATCATAAATCTTAAGAATAAGGGAATTAAAGTTATAAGAGAGAATAAAGATTCAATACTAGTAGAGGTGTCCGCTGGTGAAAATTGGAATGATTTTGTGATTTGGGCTGTTGAGAATAATTATGGCGGTATAGAAAACCTATCTTTAATACCCGGGAATGTTGGGGCTGCTCCTATACAAAATATTGGAGCATATGGTGTTGAGCTAAAAGATATTTTTTATAGCTGCTCGGGAATTGAATTAGATTCCTTAGAAGAATTTGAAATGAAAAAATCAGAGTGTAAATTTAGCTATAGGAACTCAATTTTTAAGAATGAGCTAAAAGATAAAGTAGTTATTACATCAATTAAATTAAACCTAACAAAAGATAATCACAATTTTAACATAGATTATAAAGACTTAAAAGAAAATTTATCTAATTCTGAACTTTCATTAAAAGTAATCTCTGATGAAGTGATAAAAATTAGACAGTCTAAATTACCTGATCATCAGTCAGTTGGTAATTGTGGAAGCTTTTTTAAAAACCCTATAGTTAATTTATCAAAACTTAAAAAAATTAAAGAAGTATATCCTAATCTACCATCATTCAAAATTGATTCAAACAACTATAAAATTCCAGCGGCATGGTTAATTGAAAAATCAGGATTTAAAGAAAGGGGGAATAAAAATGTTGGTGTTTATGAGAATCAGCCTCTTGTTATTATCAATCGCGGAAGTGCTTCAGGTAAAGATATCCTAGATTTTGCAAATGATATTAAAGAAACAATATTTAATAATTTTAAGATTCAATTAGAGGAAGAGGTACTTATTATTTAATTATTCCTTATTCTTAGAATCAATAATTATTGTTACAGGTCCATCATTTATTAATCTTACTTTCATGTCAGCACCAAAGATTCCAGTTTTAATCCTCTTATTTAGTTTTGATTCAAGTAATTCAATAAAATAATTATATAGTGGAATTGCTATTTCATGAGAAGCAGACTTTATATATGATGGCCTGTTACCCTTTTTAGTCAAGGCCATTAATGTAAATTGAGAAATAATTAAAATCTCTCCTTTAATATCAATTATAGATTTATTCATGATTCCATCTGAATCATTAAAAATTCTGATATTTAAAACCTTATTAGCTAACCATTCTACATCAAATTTATTGTCTTCCTGACTTATTCCAATCAAAACTAAAAGACCTTTTCCTATCTCAGCTTTTATCTTATTATCAATTTCTACACTTGATTCTTTAACTCTCTGTATTACTAGCTTCATCTGACTTTCTGTATATATTTTGATCCTTTAACATATCTAGATATGTATTATATCTACTTTCAAATATTTCTCCCTGTTTTATCTTATTCTTCACATTGCAGTCAGGCTCATCTAGATGTAAACAATTTTTAAATTTACATTTTTGCTTAGCCTCAAAAAATTCCGGAAAAAAATCTCCCAACTCATACTTTGTAATATCTACTAATCCAAAACCTCTTATACCAGGGGTATCAATAATTTTAATATTAGAATCGAGGTCAAACATTTCAGCATATGTAGTAGTATGTTTTCCTTGCTTATGTGATGAAGAAATTTCTTTTGTCTTAAGTTTTAAGTTTGGGGATATTGAGTTAATCAGTGTTGATTTGCCAACCCCACTATGTCCTGATATTATACAAGTTTTGTTTCTGATTAATTTAATTATTTCATCTACTCTATCACCATATTTAGCAGAAATTAATTCACATTTATAACCTATCGTTTTATATATATTAATTATTTTTTCTATTTCATCAGATTCTTTACCTATGTATGTGTCTTTTTTGTTAAATGCAATAATTACTGGTATATCATATGCCTCGCAGCTCACCAAAAATCTATCAATAAAATTTGTTGATGTTATAGGATTATTCAATGTAACTACTAGGACTGAAATGTCAATATTAGAAGCAATTATATGATATTGTTTAGATAGATTAACTGATTTCCTAATTATATAATTTACTCTTGGTAATATGTTAGAAATAACTCCTTTGCCACCACTTTCCATTTCAAATTCCACTTCATCACCAACTGCTATTGGATTAGTAGTGGATATATCTTTAAGTCTGATCTTTCCTTTAATCCTACATTCAAAAAATTTATTTTTTGATTTTACTAAATACCAACTACCTGTTGATTTATATACGATTCCTTCTGGCATAATTAATTAACAATATATTTTTTCCTAATCATATTAACAAATCTACTTGATGATATTTGTATCTTTAAATAAAAAATTGAATAATAAAGTTTTACTATTAATTCTTGATGGATGGGGTATTTCCTCTGATGAGAAAGTCTCTGCTCCAGATATAGCAAAAACACCAAATTATAATTTTTTAAAAGACAAGAACCCTAACAGTTATTTAATTACTCATGGCGAACAAGTTGGACTTCCAGTTGGTCAAATGGGTAATAGTGAGGTTGGCCATATGAACATAGGTTCTGGGAGAATAGTTCTACAAGATTTATTACGAATTGATGAATCAATAAAGAATGGTCAGTTTCACAAAATGAAAGAATTTCAAGAAATAATTTCATACACAAAAAATAAATCTTCAAATATTCACTTAGTTGGACTTATATCAGATGGTGGTGTTCACTCACATATTAATCATTTAAAAGAAATTATAATCTCTTTAAAAGAGGTGAGAGAGAATATCTTTATTCACGGGTTTACAGATGGAAGAGATGTTGACCCAAGATCAGGAGTTAAATTTATAGATTCAATTGAAAAGTTTTGTGAAAGAAATGGTGGAAAATTAGCTACAGTCATTGGTAGATATTTTTCTATGGATAGAGATAACAGATGGGAAAGGATAAAAAAAGCTTATGATTTAATTTGTAATGGCGTTGGAAAAAAAACAATTAGTTTTTGTGATGAAATTAATGAATCGTATAAAAATAATATTACTGATGAATTTATTAAACCTATAATTAAAACTGATCTCAATGGTAATAATGTTCATAGATTTAATCAAGATGATATAATAATTTTTTTTAATTATAGATCAGATAGGGGAAGACAACTGACATCAGCTTTATGTGAAAAAGATTTTAGTGATGCTGCAATGAAATCTGTTACTAGGAAATTTTATACACTTACAAATTATGATGAAACTTTTACAGTTGCTAAACCTATTTTCAAAAAAAATGTATTAAAAAATACTTTAGGTGAAATACTATCTAAGAATGATATCCCTCAATTAAGAATTGCTGAAACTGAAAAGTACCCACATGTTACATATTTTTTTAATGGCGGTCTTGAAGAATCTTTTACCGGTGAAGAAAGAATCCTTTGCCCATCTCCAAAAGTTGCTACATACGATTTAAAACCCGAAATGAGTGCAGAAGAAGTTGCTGAAAATGTAATTATTGAGATTAAAAAGAATAAGTTTGGATTTATTTGTCTAAACTTTGCGAACCCTGATATGGTTGGACATACCGGTAATTTCAAAGCAGCTATTGAGGCATGTGAATCTGTAGATAAGCACTTAGGCGAAATAGTTAACACAGCAAATGACAATGATTATGTAACTATTATTATTTCAGATCATGGTAATTGTGAAAAAATGATAAATAATGATGGATCAGAGAACACATCACATACAATCAATCCCGTGCCAATAATTATTGTTAATTCTGGTACCAACAATATAAATAGTGGAATATTAGCTGATATTGCTCCCACAATTTTAGATATTATAGGAATACATAAACCAAATGAAATGAATGGAAAATCTTTAATAAAATGAAAAAAATTATTTATTTACTTACTATTTCATTTATAGCATGTACCTCAAGTGAAAAGTATCTTATAACAGAGGGAGAAGTTGATATTGACTATTTATTTAATTCACCAAATACTGCTTGGTTTCAAAAAAATTATGAATCATATTTAATAGATGATGTCACCCTAAATGAAGATTTTTCAAAATTAAATGAATATAATATTGAGATTTTTATGAATACTAGATGTCATGATAGTGAGAGAGAAGTCCCAAGATTTTTAAAAATTTTAAATTCATTAAATTTTTCAAATGAAAAAATCAGAATAGTTTTATTAAATTCTGAAAAGAAAACTGCAGACGGGCTTGAAATAGGGAAAGAAATAACTAATACTCCAACTATTATATTTCTCAAAAACTCAAGTGAAGAAAACCGAATAGTTGAATTTCCTTATGAAAATTTAGAAAAGGATATTTACAGGATAATAAATAATATGGGGTATAAAAACGTATATTATTCAGAATGATATTAAAACAAATCGAAGAAATAACAAAAATTCGAGACAGTGCTCAATTAGTATCTAAGACTCTGGGTCTTATGGCAAGAGAAATTAAGCCAGGAGTAAACTCTTTATATCTTGATAAAATTGCAGAGGAATTTATTCTTGATAATGATGCGAAACCAGGATTTAAAGGTTATAACAACTTTCCCAACACATTGTGTGTGAGTGTAAACAATCAAGTCGTTCATGGAATTCCCTGTAGTGAACCATTAAGAGATGGGGATATAATATCTGTAGACTGTGGAGTCATTAAAGATGGATACTATGGTGATCACGCTTATACTTTTAAAGTTGGTGAAGTATCTGAAAAAATTGAAAAATTATTGAATGTAACTAAAGAGTCTTTGTATATGGGTATAGAAAAAATGCAGATTAATAATAGAGTTGGTGATATTGGTAATGCTATTCAAAATTATATTAATCAGCATGGTTATGGAATAGTTAGAGAATTAGTTGGTCATGGTTTAGGAAAAAATTTACATGAAGAACCTGAAATTCCAAATTATGGTAAGTCAGGATCAGGTAAAATTTTAAAAGATGGACTTGTCTTAGCTATTGAGCCAATGATTAACTTGGGTACAGAAAAAATAAGTTTAGAAGATGATGGTTGGACATTTGTAACTCAAGATGGACTGGTTAGTGCACACTTTGAGCATAATATTGCCATAATAAATGGTGAACCTGAAATTCTTTCAACCTTTGATTATATATATGAAGAACTTGGAATAGATTCTAATGAAGAAAGAAAGTTTAAAAAATTTTTTAATTGATGAAGTATATATTGAAATTCCTACCAAGGAAATTTTTAATAAAATATAGCTTTCTTGTTACACCGATACTCAGGATAATATTCCAAGGAAAAAAATACACAGATCCAATCGATAAAAGTAATTATTCGCGATTTCTATCATATGGGTATAGGAAACTTAGAAAAAATGCTCTATGCCCAGGTACTTTATCTCTTGAAAGACATAGGCTTCTATGGTTATATCTTGAGAAAGAGACAAATTTTTTGAATTCAAATTTAAAGGTCTTACATGTTGCTCCTGAACAAGTTTTTTATAAAAAATTTAAAAAATTGAAAAAATGGGACTACTTAACCTTTGACTTAGATTCACCAATTGCTGATATAAAAGGAGACTTAACATCTATGGAATTTGAAGATGATTCTTTTGACTTAATTATTTGCAATCATGTACTTGAACACATAGAAGATGATAGATCGGCATTAAATGAGATATATAGAGTTTTAAAGGATAATGGTATATCAATTTTACAAGTACCTATAAACCTGAATAGAAAAAAAACATTTGAAGATCCATCAATTAAATCTAAAATTCAACGAGAAAAATATTTTGGACAGTATGACCATGTAAGAGAATATGGACTGGATTTTAAAGATAGAGTCGAGCAGTCAGGATTCAAAGTTGAAATGTTAAACTATTCAACAAAAATTTCAAAAGATCTGATTATGAAGTATGGTCTAATCCAAGACGATATAATACCCATTGGAAAAAAATTACCTGGTAATTAAATCCCAGCCTTCAGACTTAATGGGTATAATTTGATCATTTACTGCAGTCAATATTAATACTTCTGTATCTTCAATGTTGTTTATGATTTTTGTAGCTTCTATTGGGTCCATTAACATTAAACTCGTTGCCCAAGCATCTGCTTCAATACATGAACTAGAAACTACTGAGGCACTTAATATATTATTTGTCATTGACTCACCATCAATTGGATTAACTATATGTGCATATCTTATACCAGTTTGTGAATCAATCCTAAATTTTCTATAGTTTCCAGAGGTAGCTAGTGACATTCCATCTATTGAAATTTCTGTATAATAACTACTCAAATCAATAGGATTTTGAATCGCAACTTTCCATTTAGTATTTTTTTCATTGACCCCCATGGTAATTAATTCTCCTCCTACCTCAATTAAAAAATTTTCTGAGTTTATCTTAGTCAATAAATCTTTAATTAAGTCTACAGAGTAACCTTTTGCAATTGCATTAAAATCAATATAAACACCTCCTTTGGCTTTCACTATTTCATTCTTATTATTTAAGTATACTTTATCTAAACCTACATATTGCATTACACTATCAATTTTATATCTATTTATTGACTGTACATTAGTATTTGGACCCATTCCATATAAATTAACAATAGAACCAGCTGTAGGATCAAAATATCCATTAGAAAGTTTCCATATCTCTTGTGATTTTCTAAAAACTTCAATAAAGTGATAGTCAACTTTAACTGGATTTTGAGACTGATTAACTCTTGATATTATTGAATTAGTTCTATAAGTTGACATTGAATTATTTACAACCTCAAAAATTGAGTCAATACTCTCTTTAATTTTACTGGAATTTAACTCAGATTGAACTATCACATTATAAGTAGTACCAAGAGCATCTCCCTGAATTCTTTTATAAATAGATGATTCAGTACTACAACTAATGAGTAATAATGAGAGTAAAGAAAATATTTTAACTAAGATCTTCATTAACCACCGAAGTCATCAAACCTGACATTCTCAGGTGGGACCCCGAAATCTTCAGCCATTTTTTCAACTGCCTGATTCATTAATGGAGGTCCACAGAAATAAACTTCAATATCTTCTGGTGAATCATGCTTGGATAGATAGTTATCAATAACTACTTGATGAATAAATCCAATAAAACCATCTCCATCTCCATCAAGAGAATCTTTAACTTTCCAATTATCTTCCTCTAAGGGTTCAGATAAAGCGATATAAAATTTAAAATTTGGATAGTCTTTTTCTAGAGCCCTAAAGTGATCAACATAAAAAAGCTCTCTTTTAGATCTACCTCCATACCAGAAAGTAACTTTTCTACCTGTCTTGATAGTTCTGAATAGTTCATATAAATGAGATCTCATAGGTGCCATTCCCGCTCCTCCACCTACATATAGCATTTCTGAATCTGATTCATTAATAAAAAATTCTCCATATGGTCCTGAGATTGTAACAGTGTCACCAGGCTTTTTTGAAAAAATATAAGAGGATGCAACACCAGGGTTTACTGACATCCAATCATTTTTTTTACCATCCCAAGGTGGGGTTGCAATCCTAACATTTAACATTATCTCTCTACCCTCAGCTGGATAAGATGCCATCGAATATGCTCTTTCAACGGTTTCGTTGTTCTTCATATTCAAGGGCCACAGATTAAAGTTATCCCATTCTAGTTTAAATTTTTGAGGATCATCTGGATGTTCTTTAGGATGAGATGTTATATCCATATCCTGATAATTGATATCACACTCAGGAATCTCAATTTGGATATATCCTCCTGCTTTATAATCCATTTCCTCAGGAATTTCAATCACAAATTCCTTAATAAAGGACGCAACGTTGTAGTTACTTTTAACCTTAGCTTCCCATTTTTTTATACCAAAAACTTCTTCAGGAACTTCAATTTTCATATCCTGCTTTACTTTAACTTGGCATCCAAGTCTCCAGCCTTCAGAAATTTCTTTTCTTGTAAAATGAGGTTCTTCTGTTGGAAGTATATCGCCACCTCCTTCAATTACTTGACATCTACATTGAACACAAGTTCCACCTCCTCCACATGCAGATGGAAGAAAAATTTTATTATTTCCAAGAGTAGTTAATAATGTATCTCCAGAACTAACTTCAACATCTTTCTCACCATTAATTACAAGTTTTACAGGACCAGATGGTAAAAGTTTCTCTTTTGCAACAAGTAGCATTGTAACTAAAAGAAGGGTTATCACAAAAAGACCTACGGTGCTAGCTATTATTACATTTATATCCATTTTTTAAATTTTAATTCCCATAAAACTCATGAAACCAAGAGCCATTAAACCAGTGATAATAAAAGTTATTCCCAAACCTTTTAATGGATCTGGAATATTAGAATATGTGATTTTTTCTCTAATTGCAGCAATGGCAACTATTGCTAGATACCAACCAATTCCTGAACCAAAACCGTAGACAGCTGACTCAAAAGTATTTACAAAGTCTTTTTGCTGCATAAAAAGTGAGCCTCCAAGTATTGCACAGTTTACGGCAATTAGTGGAAGGAATATTCCTAGACTCCCATATAAAGTAGGAGAAACTTTTTCAACAATCATTTCAACTAATTGAACCATTGATGCTATAACAGCAATAAACATTATGAATGTTAAAAAAGATAAGTTCACATCTTGAAATTGAGGTCCTATCCAAGTCAAGGCACCTGGGGCTAAAAGATACTGGTCAATTAAATAATTAATAGGAACAGATATTGTTAAAACAAAGATTACTGCTTTACCTAACCCATCAGCTGTTTTTACAGTCTTTGAAACTGCAAGATATGAACACATTCCAAGAAAGTATGCAAATACCATATTTTCAATGAAAATACTTTTAATGAATAAATTAGCTAAATCTTCCATTTAATCTTTCTCTATTAGTTTTCTGTTATAATATCTTTGAATCCAAATATAAACACCAACAACAATTAATGCCATAGGTGAAAGCAACATTAGTCCATTATCTTGATAACCTAAATCATAAACAAATTGAGGTATAACGGGGACGCCCCAAAGCTCTCCTGATCCAAATAATTCTCTAATAAAAGCAACAACAATTAAGATCCATCCATATCCAGCAGCATTTCCAACTCCATCTAGAAAAGATTTCCAGACACCATTACCAAGCGCAAAGGCCTCAAACCTTCCCATTATTATACAATTAGTAATTATTAGTCCAATAAAAATTGCTAATTGTTTACTTACATCATATGCATAGGCTTTTAAAAATTGATCAACAAGTGCAACGAGTGTTGCTACAACTAGCAGTTGTACAATAATTCTAATTCTTGTTGGTATAACATTTCTTAAAATAGAAACAATAACATTTCCAGCTGCCATTACAAAAATTACTGAGAGTGTCATAACGACCGCAGGTTCAAGTTTAACAGTAATAGCAAGAGCAGAACAAATACCTAAAACCTGAACTGTAATTGGATTATCATCATCCAATGGGTCAGTAAGCAATGCTCTATTCTTTTTTGAAAATAAAGGTTCTTTTTCTTTACTCATTATTTAAACTATTAAAATATGGCAAATAATTTTCAATTCTTTCAATAATCATATCAGATACACCATCACCAGTAATTGTTGCTCCTGATATTGCATCAATTTCATTATCCATTTTATCGGAGTTACCTGGATCATTATTTGTTTTTGTAAGATATACTCCTACAAAGTTTCCCTCTGAGTCATTTATTTTTTCATCATTAAAACTATCTATAAACCAGTCCTCAGTTATTTCAGCACCAAGTCCAGCAGTTTCCGACTTATGGTCAAAAGAAACTCCTTTTATAGTATTAATATCATCTTTAAGAGCTATATAACCCCAAATTTCTGCCCATAAACCTGCTCCCCTGAGTGGTATTACATAGAATTTTTGATCTTCAACAGTAGCTATGTAAAGAGGGAACCTTTGAACATCTTTATCTTTCTTTACTTCTAGTGCAAGATTTATATTAAAAGCATTTACTTGATCGTCGACAGATCCATCAGACTTTAAAGAAAGTTCTTCTTTTACGTAATCACCATATAGTGACTCTGATTCATCTCTACTAACATTGACTCCAACTGAAGAGAGTATATTTTGCATCTTCTCTTTTTTAATGTTTGCATTCTGAAGATCTTTCAAAGACTCAGATGTAAACGATAATACTGAGGCTACAGATACAACCATAATTGCTGCAAAAATATATGTATGTTTATTTGATTCTCTATTCATTAGGTAGTATTTAGTTTTACACCTTGCCATCTTTTTCTTCTCATACTTACATTAGATTCTATAACATAGTGATCTATTAATGGCGCGAAAACATTCATTAATAGAATTGCAAGCATTACTCCTTCAGGGTAAGCAGGATTAAACACTCTAATAAGTATACAGAATACTCCAACTAGGAATCCATATA
>Ga0207993_1000114_pt1 | contig 31867 bp, 30 predicted proteins | sample ETN01SmetaG_2_FD_185791 | JGI IMG/M metagenome (GOLD analysis project Ga0207993, IMG submission 185791) | Marine microbial and viral communities from oxygen minimum zone, Eastern Pacific Ocean - ETNP2014F12-01SV265 (SPAdes) (version 2) | ecosystem: Environmental > Aquatic > Marine > Oceanic ...
GCAATGTTTCGCAAAGAAATTCTGCGTTTTGTTCAGCTGCGTCAAGCCAGTCGGTGCGTTCAAACGCGACTGCTGACTCTGCCAAAGTAGTGAGCATTAGCCCATTCCATTCGGTGAGTACTTTGTCATCAAGCCCCGGCCGGATACGTCCTTCTCGAACATTTAAGAGTTCTTGTCTTGCTTGTTCTATTTCTGGTGGGCGAAGAAGGTCGCCGCGGACGGGGCGGTAAAGAATATTGGCGCCTTCGAAGTTTCCTTGTTCGGTCACTCCGTACCAGTCGAGAACCGCAGGAGCGTTAGCGCTGCAAATTTCGTTGATTTGGTCGACGGTCCAAACATAATAAAGTCCCTCTACTCCTTCGGAGTCTGCGTCTTCGGCCGAAGCGAACCCTCCTCCGGGTTGGATGAGCCGTCGCAAAACGTAGTCAATGGTTTCCTCGGCTACATTGCGCCATCTTTGTTCTTTTGTGATTTGCCAGGCGTGTAGGTAAGCGCGAGCTAAAAGGGCGTTGTCGTAGAGCATTTTTTCGAAATGTGGAACGAGCCAATAATCATCAACTGAGTACCGGGAGAAACCTCCATCTAAATGGTCGTAGATACCGCCTGAAGCCATCGCGTCAAGACTGGTGGTTACTGCCTGAAGAATTTCAGGGTCATTGGTTCTTTGTAGTTGGCGTAAAAGAATATCAATGCTCATGGAGTGAGGAAATTTTGGCGCTGATCCAAATCCACCCCATTCGTTGTCATGAGCGGCAAGAAGTTTCCTGGATGCGTCTTCTATTGCGTTTACTTCTGGACGTCCACCAGGCAACGCGGAGGCTTGCCTCCCGACGTAAGGAAGTAGTTGGTTTGCGTGTTCTTCTAAATCTGCACGGTTGTCCCGCCAAACAAGTTGCACTTGTTCTAGTACTTGCGGGAAAGAGGGCATTCCTCCTCTGGGTTTATCCGGCCAGTAGGTCCCGGCGTGGAAGGGTCGTCCGTCGGGGAAGCAAAAGACGGTCATTGGCCATCCACCACGCCCGGTAAGTGCGTTAACGGCGTCCATATAGATGGTGTCTATGTCTGGGCGTTCTTCTCGATCAACTTTGATGTTTATGAATCCAGAGTTCATGATTTCCGCGATTTCTGGACTCTCAAATGATTCGTGGGCCATGACGTGACACCAGTGACAGGCGGAGTAACCAACGGACAGCAGAATGGGTTTGTCTTTTGTTTTAGCTTCTGCGAGAGCTTCTTCGTTCCAGGGCCACCAGTCAACAGGGTTGTCTGCGTGTTGGCGAAGGTAGGGGCTGGTTTCGTTTTGAAGCCGATTCATACCATAAAACTACTGAACGTTTTGAATAAGACGAACGACTTCTCTATTTAATTTAGAAATGTCCCAAAAAAGATTAAGTGGAGCCGGGCCTGAGGGGGCCCGACTCCACTTTGTGTTGGGAAATCTTGAATTAGCCGTAAGTTCCTACGTCAGCGGCTTCTATGCCAAGAGCGTCCCATGCTGGTTGGAGGGCGGCAATTATCTCGTCTCCTCCACCTGAGCCTGGATCATTCTCTAAGTGGAGAATGCTGTTAATGGCGTCAGAGTCAGCGATTCCACCGATGTATGGTTCGATGACTCTCCAGAAGGCGTGGCCTTCTGCTTGGTGAATTCTTGCTGCCTCAGCATCATTGTCGGCAAGGTCAGATATAACTTTCACTGCATACTTGATTGTTGCTTGTGAGTAGATAATTACTGCTTGCTTGGTGACTTCAGCTGCTGCTGCATCAAGTCCTGCTGCGTCTCCGGCATAGAGAGCGTCGCGCCCTTCGATCATCGCTGCGAGGATCGCTTCGTTAGCAAGAGCTGTTTCTCCGTCAGATCCAACGGTTCCGAAGTCAGCTCCTCGTTTATTGGCAGTGGCGAATGGTCCACAGCCTGGTTCTGCTCCATGGTAGAACGCCCATGCTTCGTCCCAGTTATGTGGGGCTCCTGAAGCTGAGTCGAAGTTTCCATCGGCTGCTTTGCTTGAAGCGGCTGCGAGTTCGTGTACGACCCAGGCGATCATGATTTGGTTCATGATTCCTTTTTGTGCGCCTTGTTTACGAACTCCATCGGATTCACCTTCGAAAGGTCCAGTGCCGTTTAAGGCTGCGAGGACATAATCATCCATAGGTGCTGCCGTACCGTAATAGGCATCAACACCGTGGCTCTTTCCTTCAGCTACAGCGAAACCTCCAATTGTTCGAATGTCACCTGATGATTTCACCGAGTTTTTACCATTTTGATAAATCTCTCTGGCTGCATCAAAGTCAAAGTCTCCGAGCAATGTGTTAATTTCACAAATGTCTGCAACTACCATTCGATGCGAATCTATGTTGGAGGCGTATTCGTAGCCTCCGTCTGCGGCAGTGGCGTCGTCAGTTGGTCCTCCTGTAACAGCAGGTGCTGAAGCTGAACCCGAAGCCGAAGCTGAGCCTGAAGCAGAGCTAGAGGCTGGGGTTGAAGCTGAAGCTGAACCGGAAGCAGATGCTGAACCAGAACTAGATCCTGAACTAGATCCTGAACTAGATCCTGAACCAGATCCTGAACTTGCTGAACTTGAAGAACTATCTAAGTCCCGAACACTGCCTCCATCGTCACTTCCACAACTTGAAGTGACAAGTGCGAAAACAGTCAGAATCGGAATTAATAAAAGTGCGATCTTGGATCTCACAACATCTCCTTAATTTCAAAGTTAATAATGTTAGGTATACCTAATACGATTATTATGAAGACAAAATGTTTATTTTCCAACCCAAAATGGAAAAAAATTAAGGAAACATTTTATTTACTGTTAACACTGCTTAATATTGATTCATTAACGGGGACAGGAAGCGAATTAACCTCTCGATAAACCGCAGGAACAACCTTCCGAAGATAAGGAAAAAGCTTCACAAAGCTCTCCCCGGTTGTTCTAAATCGATAACTAATAGGGACTTCCAAATAGATAAAACCTTTGGCGAGCAAGTCAAGGGTGATCACCTGTGCGTAATTGAAATCATGGATGACTTCTGCTGCCTCTGCTGCTCGAGGAGAAAAACCCCTATACCCACTCTGCCCATCTGTTATCTTTCGACGAGCAATCACTGACAAAATCCGAGTTAAGACAAGATTCCCAAATCTTCTATGCGGACGCATTGACTGAATATCCCCGATGAACCTGCTCCCAATCACATAATCTGCCTTGCCTTCAAGAATAGGTCGAACAAGATTTTCTAATTCTTCAGGCGGATACTCGCCATCTGCATCAGCAAACACCACCGCACTGGATTTCCTCTTCACTCCTTCCGAAAGCCCGACACGTACCGCAGCACCAAGGCCCTGATTCTTATTTAAAGAAATGACTTCAGCGCCAGAAGCTTTAGCTATTTCTGCCGTTCTGTCTTTTGAACCATCATCTATGACTAAACAATGCACATCCAACCCGCAAACAGTTTCAGGCACACGGCCTAAGCATTCAGCGATCGCTTCTTCTTCGTTATAAGCAGGTAAAAAAAGTAAGACAGGCTGAATGCCTTGCGGAGTGACCGGCGCTAACTCTTCGGTTGTACGTAGCCTTATGCGTCCAAAGAAATTTGGTTTCGGCATAAATACTGCTATCGCTCCGGCAACCAAAGAATAAGAGGTTTTTAGCGCATGTGCAGTTAGTGCAGCCACAAGAGCCGCATCAGCGTCATACCCCAATGTCACATATGCGGCAACTGCTGCTGCCTCATATGTTCCGAACCCGCCGGGGGCGATGGCTGCTATTTGGGCTGCGACCGAAAGTGTAGAAACGAGCAAGGCATCAGTCCAAGTGGCATTCAGTCCAGCCCATTGCGCGCATTGCCACACCAATACTGATTCAAGTAACCAAGCTGAAGCCGTCAAAATAATCGCAACAGGACCAGGAAGATTCACAGACTTATTTGTTTGAACAATTTTCTTAAGCCATTTGAAAGAACAAGCGCAGACAAAAACAACCATCCCTGTTAAAGCCCAACCAACCCATCCTAAAAGATCAGCAAATGCTGCAGGAGCAACAACAATCCCTATAAGCACCATGCTAAGAACATCAGCAGACCTCAAGGTCAGAGTAGATGCAGTCGCCGCGTCAAGAGAGGTGTTCGTCCTTTTGATAACACTGATGATGCGTGCTGGCTCTCCGAGCCGAAATGGAAGCACATGATTTGCGCCTACTGAGAGATGGATACCGGCAAGGCTTTGCCCAAAAGAAACCTCAGGTAAAACTTTTTTCCAAGCAAAAGCTCGGAACAAAAATGCCAAAGTAAAAGCACCCATTACAAGAACCAATTGAAAAGGTTCATCACCAGCTTTTTGAATGGTGTCCTTGAATGCCGAGACATCTAAAAGGTTAAAAACGATTACTACAGCCACGCTGAGACTTGCTACAGCCAGAAGAAAAACCACTAAGGGGTTCTTTAAATATCTACGATGACGGGCAAGGTTCATAATAAACGTTAGGTTACCTTTACACTTTTCGAAAAATGCAGATAAAGTGCATCTTCATGAGATTACGTATTTTACTTTCAACACTTATAGCAGCCCTCGTCTTTACTTCTTGTAGTAGTGACCCAACATCACTAGATGGACGGGCGGCTGAAATTTATCCAGGTGAATGTTCGAGTGGAAACGGGCGATCAGTGACGATCTATTCAGGTCGAACTGAAAACCTTATCCTCCCCGTACTTGAAGCCTTTGGTTGTGAAACAGGCACGGATGTGCAAGTTAGATGGGGAGCCTCAACAGACTTGGCTCTCTTAATCAACGAAGAGGGAGATAGAACACAAGCTGATGTGTTCCTTTCCCGCTCCCCTGGTCCTGTTGGATATCTAGAATCAAATGGTCTACTAGGAACAATTAGTTCAGATGTTCTCTCCTTAGTGGATGAACAAAACCATTCATCTGCTGGAACTTGGGTTGGCTTTTCCGGACGTAAGAGAGTGATGGTATACAACATTGATGAATACAGTCCAGAAGACCTTCCTGATTCAGTTTTTGATCTGACCGGTGAAGAGTACAGAAACAAGGTGGCTCTACCTGGAACTAACGGGTCTTTCATTGATTGGTTCACCGTCTTTATGGATCAGCACGGTAAAGACGTAGCCACTCAATGGTTAACGGACATGGTGGACAATGGTGCTCGCTACTATCCGAACAATCGATCAATAGTTGAAGCAACGGGGCGTGGCGAGATCGCAATGGGATTAGTCAACCACTACTACAACTACCAAGAACAAGCCGCCAGCGGGTCTACCCATCGTGCCGAGAATTACGACTTCAATAATGAAGATATTGGTTCTTTGTTGATCATTACCGCCGCAACCATTCTTGACTCTTCAACCAATGTAGAAGCTTCTGAAGATCTCTTGGAATACTTGCTTTCAGCCCCTGTTCAACAGTATTTCACCGACCGAACATTTGAGTATCCGCTAGCTGCTGGAGTGTCTCCAAATAGCACTTTGCCGGAGTTAACGGCATTGGAAATAGGATCAGTGAACTTTGATGAATTAGGTGGCGGTTTTGAAGAAGCGTCGCGAATCATTGAGGCAAGTGGCATCCTAAATAGGTGAATCAAGCCGAAATTAAACATAGAGGCCCCGCTGGGCTTCAGATCGCAGTTCTTGGATTAGCGTTTTTATTTAGTTTCCCTGCCCTCTACCTCCTGTGGAGAAATTTCACTGAGGGCGGTGATCCTCTTGAGCTCATCGCAACACGCCGTATTCTTGACCCATTATGGCGGTCGGTCTCATTAGCCCTGACTGTGTCCGCTACTGCCGCATTTATTGGAACCGCTCTGGCGTGGCTAACAACTCGAACAGACCTTTTCGGCAAACGAATTTGGCGAATTGTGCTACCCATACCCCTTGTCTTTCCAACTTTTATTGGGGCTGCTGCTTTCATCAGAACAATGAATCCAGGAGGTCTCGCTAACCGCATACTTTCCGAGTTCGGCATTGAAACAGTTATAGAAATGCGGGGTTTTTTTGGTGCTTGGTCTGTCCTCACCCTCTTCTGTTATCCCTATGTTTACCTACCAGTAGCGGCAAGATTACGTCAGTTGCCTCGTTCTCTGGAAGAAAATGCTCGCGTTCTTGGCCAGCGTCCTTACCAAACCCTTTTCCGAGTTGTGCTTCCACAAATTGGTTCTGTTGTTGCCGCCGGCACACTTCTCGTGTTCCTTTACACAATCAGCGACTTTGGTGCTGTCCAGTTAATGCGCTATGACACATTGGCGCGAAGTATTTTTACCGCTCAACTTGCCGACCAGTCCGCCGCTCTCGCCCTTAGCCTCATACTGCTGGTTTTAGCAGGCGTTATTGTCGCCTTTGAAAGACTTTTTTCCCGAGCAAAGTTCACTGCCGATGAAGCACTAGTTGGTGAGCCGATCCAATATTCACTTGGTAAATGGCGCTTTCCTGCTATTGGGTTTGTGTCCCTAACCTTCTTACTTTCTGTTGGGGCACCTCTTTTAGCTTTAGGGGATTGGGCAACCGATGGACTATTGAGAACTACCCGCGGAGGTTACCCACTCACTATTGACAGAGAACAGGTATGGGAATCAACGTGGAATACTTTCTCCATAAGCGTCTTAGCAGGAATTGTTGCGGTACTCGCAATACTGCCGATCGCTTTCCTAATCGCAAGATACAAATCTCGAATTGGCAGTATCGCTCATTCAATAATTATCGCCACTTTTGCACTTCCAGGAATTCTGATTGCTTTGGCTATGCGCTTCTGGACTTTACGTTCAGATTGGGCTTACGACCTTGTAAACAACACCGAAGTTCTCCTTATCTTTGCATACATCGTCAGATTCGGATCTTTGGCTATGGGAATTCTCTTGGTTGCAGTGAGCGCTGTCCCTAAGAGATTGCATGAAGCAGGAAAAATTCTCGGGGTGAACCGAATTTCAAGATTTGCTCGCATCGATCTGCCCATTATGGCCCCTGGGTTAGGAGCTGCCGCCGGACTAGTGATTCTTTCTACAATGAAAGAGCTACCGATCACTCTTTTAATATCGCCTCTAGGTTTTTCAACTCTCGCAACAAGAATTTTTAGTTCCTTCGAAGATGCCTTTGTCGCTGAAGCCGGGATTATGGCCCTCATACTTGTAGGGCTGTCTTCTATCCTTACCTGGTTTCTCGTCATACGAAGATCAGACCACCTCTAATGCGTTCCCTGACTTCAAAGATGATTCTTGTAGCAGTAGGAACGTTTATTGTCGCTGTTTCTGCCATTAACGCGCGAGCCACATATGGGGCAAAAATTAGTGTTGATGAACCCCAATACCTTCTTACTGCTTTAAGCATCGCGGAAGACAGAGACCTTGATATCAGTGACGAACTAGCTGAAGAGCGCTATCTGCCTTTTCATGAAATTCCATTAAACCAACAAACAATTGATTTGAACGAAGACGGGCAAAGAATTAGCCCACATGATCCCCTTCTCCCCCTTGTTCTATCAATTCCAATGGGAATCGGAGGTTGGGTAGCGGCCAAATTAATACTGGCGCTTATTGCTGCCCTCACGTCTGCTGTGACTCTATGGGTTGCGGTAAGAAGATTTTCAATTTCATCACATATCGGTGCTGCTGTCGTAGGAGTTTGTTTTATGGCTCCCCCGTTAGTTTCTTATGGAACACAGGTTTATCCAGAGATGCCTGCTGCGTTATGCCTAATTACAGGAATTGGGATACTTACTTCGCCCACAATAAGCAGAAGAGGACTTATGGGTCTAGCTCTTACCGTCAGTGCTCTGCCTTGGCTATCGGTGAAGTACGTTCCTGTTGCCGGAGTCCTCGTAATTTTTGCTTTGGTGAAAAACTTTAAAAAGGATCGAAAAAATTCAATTGCGTTCGGAGTTGTCTTACTCTTTTCAGGTTTGATTTATTTGATCGTTCACCAAAAAATTTATGGCGGCTGGACTGTCTACGCTTCCGGTGATCATTTTGTTGATGGGGAGTTTCTCGTTGTTGGGAATAACCCAAATATCTTTGGTAGAACCCGCCGTCTATCTGGGCTGTTGTTGGATAAGGAATTTGGTTTGATTCCTTGGGCGCCTGTCTATTTTGCTTTTATCCCTGCCTGCATAAGCCTTTTGAGATCTAAGAGTAAAGATTTCGTTGTCCTATTGAGCGTTGTTGGGACGGGATGGGCGGTAGCCACGTGGGTGGCGTTAACTATGCATGGCTGGTGGTGGCCCGGCAGACAGGTTGTTGTGATTCTCCCGGCAGCCATTTTGATTATGTCTTTACTTGCTGAGAAAAGTAGACGTTGGTTTCGTTTTATTATTGTTGGTGGTGTAGCAGGAGTCATTGGTTGGGTTTGGCTTGCCATTGAGGCTTCTACGGGGAACCGCACTCTCGTGGTGGACTTTTACGAAACGACTTACCCCATATACAAAGTACTTTCATGGATAACACCTGATTTCACAGACCTCAAGGGTGGAGAAATATTATTGCATCTTCTTTGGCTATGCCTTCTTGTTATTTTTTCTTTTCCTGAGAAAGTAAAAAAAGATTCTAAGAAGTTGGAAGAGGCGTCTCCATAAAAGAATCGAAGTGTTTCTTTAAACCGGTTTGAAGATCTGTGCTTGCCCGCCAGCCAAGTATTTTCTCTGCTGGTTCAGTGTCTGCAACCGTTATTAATGGATCACCCTTTGCCGCTGGTTGATGATCTACACGAATTGAAGATCCAACAATTTGTTCGACTTGATCTATGACATCGCTTAAAGAAGCAGAGACTCCTCCTCCGATATCAAAAGGTTCAATAACGGCTTCAACCTCTAGGGACCCAGCTCTTATAGTCGCATCAACGATGTCTTCAACAAACGTGAACTCTCTTCTTTGAGCTCCGGTTCCGCGAAGGGGGAACACGTAGTCGCCAGGTAAAGCGGCGCGAAATAATCGGTTCATTGCCATGTCGGGACGTTGACGTGGGCCATAGACAGTGAAGTATCTCATCACCATTACATCAAGTCCCCTGAATCGGTAAACCTGTGCGAGTTGCTCACATGCCGCTTTAGTGACACCGTAGGGGCTAATCGGATTCACCTCGCTACTTAGACTTGTTGCAGAAGCCCCATAGACAGAAGAGCTAGAAGCAAAAACTACTCGTTTGACTCCAGATGAGAGAGCTGCTTCAAACACTCTTTGTGTCGCCAAGATGTTGTTCTCTACGCTTGGCGAAAAACCTGAACCCCACGAGTCTTGAACTCCTGGGCGTCCAGCAAGGTGATAGACAACATCTTCTTCTTGAAAGATTGAGTTGAGATCAACTGAAAGAAGGTCATCTTTTTTTAAGGAGAAATTTTCATTTTGGAGTGAGGTAAGTAAATTCTGTTCCTTGGTTTGGGGCGAATACCAAGGATCAAAGTTGTCTATACCTACAATGGTTTCACCTTTAGAGAGAAGTTTCTCTGTAAGGCGCGAACCTATGAAGCCGGCGGTTCCAGTAATGACTGCTCGTTTCATTCTTTCCTTAACAATAAGTAACGTGGGATTCAATAGAATCCATAGTTTACATTTAGAATTAAGTAAACCTAACAAGTATGAATAAAACTATTGAAGTAAAAGAAGTTGAATTTTAGATGACTGAAATTGCAATTATTGGAGCAGGGCCTGCTGGCCTTATGGCCGCTTGGCAGGCTGCTAAGAAAGGGCATCAGGTTACTGTTTACGAGCGCAGCTCTTTCACCGGAGGTATGTCTGCAAGCTTCGAATTAGCGGGACAAAATGTTGACTTTGGTTCACATCGCCTTCACCCAGCTACTCCCCCACATTTACTAGAAGAAATTAAGAAACTCTTAGGTGAAGATCTCCAAGTTCGTGAACGAAACGGGAGAATCCGCCTCTACGACCGATGGGTTTCGTTTCCTCTCCGTAGCACAAATATGGTTCGACACCTCCCAATCAAGTTCTCTTTTGGTTCCGCTTTAGACATTCTCTCTCAACCATTCATAAGCAAAAAAAACGAATCTTTTGATGACGAAGTAACCCAACGCCTAGGGAAAACCGTGTCATCGGAGTTCTACAACCCATACGCAAAGAAACTGTGGGGCATACCTGCTAATGAGATTGATTCAGAGTTAGCTCGTCGGCGAGTTTCTGCCACTTCTCCTTTTTCAATTCTTCAACGTCTTTTGAAGTCTTCCACTCCGAGCGGAAGGATCTTTCTTTATCCAAAAAACGGCTATGGACAAATTGTTGAGTGTTTAACTGAGGCGGCAGTGTCTGCAGGAGTGGACATAAAACTTGAACAAGAAGTAAAAGCTATAAACCTTGAAGAAGGCCGTTGTTCAATTGAACTTCCAACTAGCAACGAACAGTTTGCCTTTGTTTGGTCAACGATTCCCCTTACTTTGTTGCCGGAAATCGTTACTCCAACCCCGCCTGAACAAATACGTCATGCAGCCAAATCTCTACGTATCCGCTCCATGGTGTTGGTTTATTTGATCTTAGACCAATCACAATTTACTGAATATGACGCCCATTATTTACCCGGTCCCGAAACTCGAATGACTCGCCTGTCTGAACCTAAGAACTACCGGGACGGTCCCGATCCTGAAGATAGAACCGTTCTTTGTGCTGAAATCCCCTGCTGGCAACAAGATGAAATCTGGTCAATGTCGGATCAGGATTTAGGAGCGATGATTCTTGATGACATAGAGCGTCTTGGTTTACCAAAACCAAGACACAGCCAAACCGAAGTACGGCGACTTCCATCGGTTTATCCGATTTTTGAAAAATCTACGAACCAGCAAAGAAGCGATCTTCTTGATTGGGGGAATTCTCTAGAAGGACTATCCACCTTTGGTCGGCAAGGTCTTGCGGTGCCGGACAATCTTCATCACACGCTTGTTATGGGGTGGGAAGCCGCGGCTTCACTGGATAACGAAGGAAACTTTGATAAGGAAAATTGGGAAGAGTCCTTAAGGAAGTTCGAGTCCCATGTTGTTGAGGACTAAAAGTTAAGTAGTGACAAGAATGCGTTGTGACGCAAAAGCCCCGACACCAATCATTGTGCCCTTTACTTCGACAGTCGTGGTTCCGTCAGGCGAAACAGCTGTGACTTTGCCATTTTCCCCAGGAATAAGATTGGATTCTTCAAGAAATTCTAAAAGTCCTGGTTGAAACTCAAGTTCTTCCGGGATTCTCTCGACAATGAACTTATTCCCCACCTTAATGTCTGAAAGAGCAGATGCTCCTTCTGGCATTTGATAATCGGTGCCTGGAATCGGATTCCCATGAGGGCATGTTGTGGGATCTTCAAGAATGCGGAGAAAAGCGTCTTCAACACTGGGAGAAATGACGTGCTCCCATCGTCCTGCTTCATGATGAGCTTCAGCCCAACTAAGGCCAAGAACATCTGTTAGGAATCTTTCTGCGAGACGGTGACGTCGCACAACCTGATTTGCTAGATTCTTGCCATCTTCGGTTAGATGTATTTTCGTTCCATGAAAATATATGAGATCTGCTTCGCCCATTTTTTTGATCATTTCCGATACTGCTGGACGCGATACTTGAAGCCGTTCAACTATTCGAGCTTGAATTACGTCGACACCATCTTCATCTAATTCAAAGATGGTTTCACAATATTCTTCGAATGCTGGGTGATATTCAGGGCTCTCATATGCCATAACTAAATCTTACCCTCAATAGTGACTTAGGTAAAACAAGGTATTTATTGGCTTGACTGAATGCCTTAAATCCAGCCTTCTCCTGCCCGCCAGACGGAGAATCCTGCATCAACTAGATCTTTTTTATCAAAAACGTTTCGGGTGTCTATAAATAGGTTTCCGGTCATGGACTGATATAACTTTGGAAGGTCGAGTCCAAGAAATCCTTTCCATTCCGTTAACACCAGCAAAGCATCTGCTTCTTTGGCTGCATCTTCGGGTGAATCTGCCATTTCTAAACCTTGGAGGGGAGCCATATTTACCTGTGGATCATAGCCAACTACCTTCATTCCAGATTCCAGGAGCAAGGAAGCAATTTTCAATGAAGGAGATTCTCTAATGTCATCTGTTCCCGCTTTGAACGCAAGGCCAAGCATTGCAATTTTTTTTCCAGAATCGTCTCCCAAGGATTGCGTCACAACTTTGGCTATTTGAGTAAAACGAGCTTCATTAGATTCAAGAACTGCGCTTAAAAAAGCAGAATCAGAACCCGCTTCTGAAGCAACAGCGATTAAGGCTTGAGTGTCTTTAGGGAAACAAGAACCGCCCCATCCAGGACCTGGTTGCAAAAAAGCCTCTCCAATACGCTTATCAAGACCCATGCCTTGTAAAACAGTGGTCGCGTCCCCCTGGGTTTTTTCGCATAGTTCCGCGATGGTATTTACGAAGGTTAAACGGGACGCCAAATATGTGTTTGATGCGTACTTAATCAATTCTGCCGAAGATGGATCTGTACATAGAATTTTGCTATTTAAGCCTGTGTACAAATTCGATACTCGCTCTTTGGCGTCAGCAGTGCGTGCGCCAATAACGATTCGGTCAGGGTTCTGAAAAGCGGAAATAGCGCGCCCAGCCTGAAGGAACTCAGGGTTTGATACTACTTCCACATCAGGTCGGCTTATCCAATCACTAACTTGAGAGGATGTTCCTACTGGCACCGTTGATTTAATCACCACAACAGATCCAGAGGGAAGCGCATCTTTCATTTCTTTAGAAACCGAATAAATAATTGATAGGTCTGCTGATCCATTTTCAAGCGAAGGGGTCGGCACACATAAGAACACAAACTGCGACTCAGAAACTGCGTGCTCTAAATTTTTAGTGAACTTCAAGTTCCCAGAATTAAGTCCCGAATTAACTAAGTCATCTAAGCCTGGTTCAAAAAAAGGAACTTTTCCTACTTCTAGAAGGTTCAGCCTTTCAAGAGATGCATCGACACCGACAACAGAATGTCCAAGGTCGACTAAACACGAGGCTGTTGTGAGCCCAACATAGCCACAACCTACGACAGTAATTTGAGTCTTATTTCTGCTTATTGCACTCATGATCCAAACAGAAATCTACGAAGAGGGGAAACTCACAGTGGCAGCGCCAGAATGTTGAACGTTTACCCGGTCACCGACTTTGAATGTTGGTATTCCCCCCGTTCGGCAACGCAACTCTTCTTCATTGTCTGAAGCCACCACATACAGCGTGTCGTGGCCGAAGAAATCTACTCTCTTCACTACCGCGTCTGCTCCATCGACAAGAACCACTTCTTCGGGGCGTATTAATACATCTACTGGGCCGTGCGCTTGATGACAAAGATTGATGCTCCCTAACAGAGTGTCCGCACTATCTCCAGAAGCTACTCCTTGAATCGTGTTAGCTTCCCCGACAAAACTTGCTACCCACTGATCTGCAGGGTGTCTGTAAACTTCGGAAGGTTCATCTTGTTGAACTACTTGCCCTTCGTTCATCACCGCAACTTGGTCTCCGAGAGCGAAAGCTTCATCTTGATCATGTGTAACGAACATGCTTGTCACATTTAAGGAGCGGAGCAGTTCAGAAACTTCAGCTCTGACTTCTATACGTAAGTTTGTATCCAAGCTTGAGAATGGTTCATCTAATAGAAGCACGGAGGGTCGAGGGGCAAGAGCTCGCGCTAGAGCAACTCGCTGTTGCTGTCCGCCTGATAGTGAAGAAGGGAGGCGGTCGGCAAGTTCAGGTATGCCAACCATTTCTAATAGTTCATGGATTTGTGTTTTTGGTTTCTTTCGATCTGTTCTCGGTAATCCAAAAACGGTGTTTTCAAGGACAGTGAGGTGCGGGAAGAGGGCCCAATCTTGAAATACCATGCCTACGTCTCTTTGTTCGGGTGGGGTTTGGAATTGTTCTGTTGCTACGGTTTCGCCTGAAAGAGTGATTTCACCTGAAGTTATTTTTTGTAAGCCGGCTAACGATCTTAAGAGTGTTGTTTTTCCGCAACCGCTTGGCCCTAAAACCGCTAAGCATGAGCCTTTTGGAGCGGTGATATTTACATTTTCTAGAATGTGAGCAGGCCCGATATTGACTGATAGGTCGCGTACATTTATTCCGTGTTCAAAAGTCTTTTCTGCTTTTTGTTTGTTATCACACATACGATCTTCTCTATCTCTAAAAAAGTGTATAGGTAACCAAACATTTATCGTACAGACTGCTAAACAATTAGGAAAATTTTGCTCTTTTAGTCGCTGATTAGATGGATTTCTAAAACCCTGTTGACTCTAAGATTTGCGACTCTTTAGTAAACCGAGTTGAGCTAAGAGAAGTAATATTCACAAGATTTCTCTTAGTAGACATAGTCAAGTCAGCAACGATCTCTCCGACTATCGGAGCATGCATAAGACCAGTACCGGAGAAACCAGCAGCCGTTATAAATCCAGGCAAAGTCTCATCTATAACAGGCATGTAGTCGATTGTTCCTGGATAAAGACCGCTCCAACCTCTTAAGACACTGCTTTCTGGATGAGTGATACAAAAAGAATGAGAAGCTTCTCTTCGTACTTCTTTTGACCATCCTTCGGACAAGTCAGGGTCATAAGCGTTCGGGTCAGTTGCTTCGTCACAGCCTAAGAATCCACCAATGAGCGCTCGCCCTGAACCGTCAGGACGCATATGCACTTGTCTATCTATATCTATAAGCCACGGGATTTTTTCTGGAACGGCTGCCGATTCTTCTAAAACTAAAAGTTCATGGCGGCGCGAAACAAATGGGATTTGACATCCCGCAAGATCAGCTACTTCACCCGCATGAGGCCCAGCTGCATTGATGATCCATTCAGCGTGAAATTCGCCTGCGGAAGTTGTAACTCCATTTATTCTTTCATTTACTTTTAGTAGTCCTTCAACTTGGGTGCCGGTCAGAAGTTTTACTCCATTAGATACGACCGTGTCTACATACCCTTTTATTGCGCGATGCTGATCTAAATAACCACCCTCATTGCAATATAAGCCTTTTGAGAAATTCGTTGAAGAGAGTTCAGGCCAATACGAACTTATTTGACTTTTTGTCAGTAGTTCGCAATCGACTTTCATTCTCTCCAGCAAGGCCGCCTGAGAAAAGAGAGCGCTTTCACTTTCTACAGTTAGAAAGAGGTGCCCTGTCGTTCGATAAAAAGGGTCGATATTGAAATGTTTTTCAAAGTTCAACCAAGTATCGAGACTGAGTTGACTGAGTTGAATATTCAACTCAGATCCATGAGCTAAACGAATGCCACCACCGGTTTTCGTTGATTGACCTACCCCAGGTTTTGATCGCTCAATGATTTGAACACTTTTGCCAATGCGTGATAGTGAATAGGCGACTGCAAGCCCGATAATCCCAGCACCAATAATGACTACATCGCTTGTTTGAGGCTTATGGGATGAAGATTTCCCTGCGGACTTCTCTCTAATTTTCATACTTAGACTCGCCATAAGGTCAAGACAGTTATCCCTCTTTAGGAGAAACTAAAATTCGAACACCAGAAATTTCAAGTTCTTCACTCTGGTCCCCTACCAATTCCACTGCGCTGACTCCTTCGCCGCGCCCATCAGTCACTTCCACAAATCTGACCTCTCCCTCATCTAAAGCAATCGTTGTCTTTTCGGCGGGATAACCAAGAACTTCGGACCAACGACGTGCCATTGTTTCCGGGTTTTCAGCTTGGATCTCGACTGCCGATATAGCCGTTACCACTGAAGTGTCAATATGGTCACGCCAGTTGGGACCGGCCCAAGGCCAAGACTCCCATTCATCCGTCTGGTCTACAGAAACGATTGCTCCACCAATATCTCTTGGATGGAGATGCAAACCCAGCACCCCTTGAGCAACTGCTTCAAAAACTATTCGAACCCCAGTTTCATTAAGCCGCTGGCGAACCGAAGCAAGATCATCGACTTGAAAAATCACCATGTAGCCGCCGTCTCCTCCACGTTTCTCAAGCAGTCGTCCAGCGGTAGTGCCAGGTTGGATCGGAGACACAACTTCCAATAGCTGTTCTCCAATAGGATAAAGAGCGTTTTTAAGGCCAAAGACTTTGACACCTGGGTCCCGAAAACAAAGAGACAACCCAAGACTTTCTTCAATGGTCGCCTCAACTAAAGAAAGATCTTCAGCCACGAAGGCAACCTGACGTAACCGCATCCCCATCTCAAGGACACTAGTGTCTAAATAAACAAAAAGGGAGGGCGGTCATGAGCGAATCACTCATAAATGAACATGGAGTCGAAGTCTCCACTCGACGCATCTTTAGTTGGGATGAGTTTGAAATGTTTCACTGGGACGATGACGGACTTTCTGGTCAGATAGTGACCGGTGAGCGTATGCATCTAATCCGGGCCACTTACGCTCCGGGTTCGACCTACCCGATGCATAGTCACCCTCATGAGCAGTTCAGCCTGCTGCTGTCTGGTCGGATACGGCTGACCGTAGGAGAGGAAACTCGGGATATCGGACCGGGAGACGGCTGGTATGCCCCTGCGAATGTTCCTCATGGAGGTGAGGTTTTAGGGGAAGAGGAAGCGGTGTTTATTGATGTCTACTCTCCGGCAACACAATGGATCATGGAAGATCTTAAGACCGCTAGAGTAACACCCTCCCCTGGTGAGGGTGGCGCCCTGTGAGATCATCGGTATAGATATTGGTATGAGAAAAATCTCTTTAATTCTTGTCTTTATTATCTTTTCTGGTTCGTTATTTGGGTGTAGCAGCGATTCAGATCAGAAAGCGAATGCAAGTATTAACTACCTTGTCGATGTGCTGTATAAAGAAGGACCCTACGGTCTTATGCAAACAGACTCTCTTAACAATCCCTCTACAGGTATGCCTAATTTTTATCGTTGTTACACGGAAATCGTTGACTTTTACAACGAGTTTGTTGACATACAACGATTGGCGTCCTCTGCCGAAAGTTCTGATGGAGTAGGCCACATATGGACAGAACATCTGAATAGTTTTGATCTCCATGCTGAAACAATTTTGGAAGAAATCGGCAGGTACGACCCTCGAAGTTTCTACGGAGAGTCCAAGGGTTGGGCGGATGAAAGTAAGCGGTACGGCCTTGGAAGTTGTGATGATTGGTATCCAGAAGCCGTAGGTACTGTAGTTATAGATGGATTTTTTGCATTTGAAACATGCTCAGAACTAAGTGATAGCAATTCGGAAGAACAAGCAAATCTATGTCTAGATGCGGGAGACAAATTTGAAAACGAAATGGGTCTATTTCTCGAACGGGCGAAATTAGCTCTCAATCATCATGTTCCAGACGCGATCCAGTAAGCCACGAGTTAATCAAAATAACCCTTCGTCCAAATAGGGCCCACTAAAACCAAAAACTGGTGGGCCGTGAGGGATTTGAACCCCCGACCCCCTGCGCGTCATGCAGGTGCTCTAGCCAACTGAGCTAACGGCCCCGAATGTCAAATGGTAGCAGTGGGGTTCTAAGAGGACACCTGTTCTCTGCGACGTGATCCCCATTCAAGGAAAGCGGCAATAATTAGAACTCCTCCCCCGACGATAATTATCGGTAGGCCCACTCCGATTGAATAGTTGTATCCACTTGTTGATTCCATGCTTTCAACATCGAAGATTTTGACTATTGCTAACACAACGTGAATCACTCCAGCTACAAATAGCCAGAATGCAATCATTCGGTTTTTTATCCCGGACAAGATCGCTCCAGCTACTAACGCTGCACTTAGTCCACTAAACAGAACGATTAGAGCATCGATGGGTTGATCCCACCCTATTTCTCTTATCACGAACTCTCCGCGGGCTTCTGTCCATGGAAGAAAGGTGCCGATTATTGAAACAATTGCAGCTAAAGAAACGAGTACGGCTACGCCCCAGTCCATTTTTGCTTTTTCTGGTTGGATGGTTTGTGGGGGTTCTGGTGCGCTTGGAATTTCATCACCGGGGTGAACTGCTTTTATTCCTAAAGGAGGCGTGTGAGGGAATCCAGGCCCGTCTGTTTCTTCTTCAGTCGGATCCTCTGTGGTTTCGTTCACAGTTTTATCCTTTCTGGTTACCCCTGTCTTGAATATATAACAAGAACTCTTGTGGAGCACCGGGCGGGATTTGAACCCGCGACTTTACGGCTTTGCAGGCCGTTCCCTTGGTCCACTCGGGCACCGGTGCGTATGTCCCGATTGTTAAGGGGACGTGTTTATCGTATCGGGGTAAATCGGGCGCCTCTCTCTTACTTTCTAATATCGTCAAATAGGTTTATACCTAGAAAGTCAGAACTTGTGCCAAAAATGAACGTGCGGTAACTTTTGGATTATGGAAGATGACAATTATGAACCAAGTACTTGGGGTTGGGTAGCCGACCATGTTGAACGTTATTTAGCTCCAGACGATGAAGGTTTTGACATGCAGGGCGCTCCTTGCATTCTCCTTACAACAACTGGACGCCGTACCGGAAAGACTCGTATTAGCCCGCTGATTAAAGTTCACGACGGCAACAACTATTTGCTTATTGCCTCTAAAGGTGGGGCGCCAAAGAACCCGCTTTGGTTTGACAATCTTGTTGCCGATCCAAACATTATTGTTCAGGACGAGATGGAAGTTCTTGAATGTACGGCGCGTATCGCTACTCCGGAAGAGAAAGCTGAGCGCTGGCCGGTCGCTGTTGCTGCTTGGCCAGATTATGCCGAGTATCAGAAGAACACTGACCGCGATATTCCACTTATTATTTGCGAACCTCGTTAATTGCGCTCCAAAGTTGCTGATTTAACGAAATAGCCGCGCGTATTCGACTTTTAAGCAGCGATCCATTACTAGCTGCATCCCATCGCCTAAAACGATTTGTGCGGCTTCGGGGCTCCATAAGTCAAATTGTGTCCAAAAGACCTGCGCTCCTACATCTACAGATTCTTGAGCTACTGAAGGAACGTCTTCTAGTTTTCGAAAGACGTCAACAAGGTCAGGTACTACAGGTAAATCTGATAGTGAGGGAAAGCATGGTTGCCCTAAAACTTCTGTTGTAGTTGGGTTTACGAAATAAATTTCATAACCAGTTGAGGCTTCACAGAGGTATTTCGCTACTTCATTTGAAGGGCGGGCTGGATTCGCTGATACACCTACGATGGCCACTGAGGTGACTGAACGCAAAATTTCTTTGCACTCTTCATCCGTTGGTGGCGACCACCCTTCAATTGCTTCATGCTCACTCATCGCCTTTTATTGTAGAACGTAACGTGTGATCACCTATTGTCAATACCGGTAATACCGTTAAAAGTTAAGCAAAGTACCAAAATTGAACGGTAACTTTGCGCTATTTTCATTACCGGTCTATGCTGTGGGCATGTCACGTTCATTATTAGCACCACCACTTCCTTCCTCTTTTGATATTGGAAGTGAAAGATACGAACAGAATCGCTCCGACACGCTTGAACAGTTAGAAGTAATCGAAGGACTGCTCGCCGAAGCCAACGCAGGAGGCGGACCAGAAGCTATGGACCGTCTGCGCTCCCGAGGAAAAATGCCGATACGAGAACGCATCGCAAACGTGCTTGACCCTGATAGCCCCTTTCTTGAAATCAGCACACTTGCCGGATACAACTCCGACTACGCCGTCGGAGGCGGAATGGTTCTCGGCATCGGAGTTATCGCCGGAACAGAATGCGTAATTTTAGGAAACGATCCTTCAGTCCTAGCTGGCGCCTTAACCCCATACGCGGGAAAGAAATGGATGCGCGCAATCGAAATCGCACGCGACAACCACATGCCTTACGTAAGTTTTGTGGAATCCGCTGGTGCTGACTTACGGGTCCCAACTGGTGGAGGAAAAAAACGAACCAGAGTTCAAACCGACCACTTTGCAGAATCAGGGCGCTTCTTCTACGAAATGATCGAACTATCAAAACTAGGAATACCAACAGTCTGTGTTACCTTCGGCTCAGCCACCGCCGGCGGCGCCTACCAGCCAGGCATGTCTGACTACAACATCTTCATAAAGGAACAATCTCAAGTATTCCTTGGCGGCCCTCCACTAGTAAAAATGGCAACCGGAGAAATCGCTGACGCTGAAACTATTGGCGGTGGACAAATGCATGCTGAGAAATCTGGCCTCGCCGACTACCTCGCCGAAGATGAAATGGATGCCATACGTTTATGCCGAGAAGTGGTGTCACATCTTGACTGGAAGAAAGCTGGGCCAGAACCCAGTTACGTTATTGACCCTCCCATTCATGACCCTGAAGAACTTCTTGGCCTCGTAAGCCGAGACCTGCGTCAACCCCTTGACATTCGAGCAGTGATAGCGAGAACAGTCGATGGATCAAGATTTGAAGAGTTCAAACCACGATACGGAACCACCATGGTGTGCGGCTGGGCCACACTCCACGGTTATCCGGTAGGTGTACTTGGAAACAATGGTGTCATCCACCCAGAAGCTGCCGAAAAAGCCGCTCATTTCATTCAACTTTGCAACAGAGAAGATATCCCTCTTCTCTTTCTTCAAAACATCACAGGATTCATGATCGGAAGCGAATCTGAACGTGCCGGAATCATCAAAAAAGGTTCTCAGATGATCAACGCCGTCACCAACTCGATGGTCCCACACATAACAGTCATAATTGGTTCTTCTTACGGAGCAGGAACTTACGGAATGTCAGGCCGCGCTTACGGCAACCGGTTTACTTTCCTGTGGCCTACAGCAAAGATCGCAGTAATGGGCGGGAAACAAATAGCAGGTGTCATGTCAGAAGTTCGCCGCGGTCAAGCAGCACGAAAAGGCGAAGAGTTTGATGAAGAAGCGGATGCTGAGATACGAAACGCTGTTGAAGAGATCCAGGAAAAAGGTTCATTGGCTCTTGTAGCGTCAGGAGCGATAAGTGACGACGGGATAATCGACCCTCGAGACACCCGTACCGTTGTTGGCCTCTGTCTATCAGTGGTCCGTAACAAACCTATTGAAGGGGCAAGAAAGTATGGGGTGTTCAGATTATGAGCATTTCCACGATTCTTGTCGCTAACCGAGGAGAGATCGCGCTACGTGTTTTCTCTACTGCTAAAAACATGGGCCTACGATGCGTTGCCGTCTATTCAGAAGCAGACGCGAACTCTTCTTTCGTGACCGCTGCAGATGTAGCCGTTCATGTCCCCGGATACCTAGAGAGTGAGGCGATCATTGCCGCTGCAGTAGAAACAGGAGCGGATGCTATTCATCCCGGGTATGGGTTCCTTTCGGAGAACGCAGATTTTGCTAGAGCAGTAATTGATGCCGGCCTTATCTGGATCGGTCCTTCACCTGAAGTTATTGAGTCTATGGGCGACAAAATTGCTGCTAAAAAAGCAGCGGTTGACGCTAACGTCCCGATTCTCCCCTCTTCTAACGACCCATCTGCTGGTGATGAAGTTGGTTATCCTTTGCTCGTTAAAGCAGCAGCAGGTGGTGGCGGGAAAGGGATGCATGTCGTTGAAGCATCTGGAGACCTATCAGAGGCTGTCGCATCAGCTCAACGAGAAGCGTTAAAAGCTTTCGGGGATGACCGGGTTTTTCTTGAGCGTTATGTGCCGAGTTCTCATCACATAGAAATCCAAATACTTGGTGATAGTCACGGAAATCTGGTTCATTTGGGTGAACGCGAATGTTCCATTCAACGTCGCCATCAGAAAATTATTGAAGAGGCTCCTTCTCCTACTATTGATTCCGACTTGCGAGCATCTATGGCTGAAGCCGCGTTAAGCCTCGCGAGAACAATTGGATATGAATCAACCGGAACAGTCGAGTTCCTTCTAGATCATGATTCGAAAGAATTTTTCTTCCTTGAGGTAAACACTCGTTTACAGGTAGAACATCCAGTCACTGAAGAAACCACTGGCATTGATTTAGTGCGTCAGCAAATACTTGTCGCTCAAGGAGAAGCCATTGAGTGCCCGCAAGAAAGCATTTCTTCTTTCGGACACTCCATTGAAGCCCGTTTATATGCTGAAGACCCAGCGAACAATTTTCTTCCCGCTATTGGAACTGTTTCTGCCTTTCAAATTCCTGATTCTGACAATATTCGTTGGGATGTAGGAATCGGTAAAGGTACCGAGGTTGGGGTTCAGTTTGACCCCATGCTTGCCAAAGTGACTTCCAAGGGTTCCACTCGACGGGAAGCTGCTCTTCGGCTCGCTAAAGCCCTTGAAGAACTTCACTTGGGTGGCATAACCACTAATCGTGAATTCCTTGTTTCAACACTCAGACATGAAGCTTTCCTCGCCGGTGACACAACCACTGATTTCATTGAACGGCATAATCCGGCAAGTAACGATTTCTTAACGAGAGAAGAAGTTTCTCGTGCCGCGGCAGTGGCTGCCCTTTGGATCCAAGGCGAGAATCGAGCTGCAGCTCTTGTTTTGGATCAAATTCCAAGCGGTTGGAGAAACTCCCACTTCCCCGATCAACTGATTTCTTTCACCTCAGGGGAAGAACAATTTGATGTTTCTTATCACAGCACTCGTGACGGTTCTTTTGTTCTAAACGAGGTCGATTCAAATCGAGTGCACCGACATTCATCAACTGATATTGACGTTGAAATAGCGGGGCTTAGGTCCACACATGTCGTAACCAGATCTGGAAACGAAGTTTTTGTCCAAATGGAACGTGGCACAGCCCATCTCTCTCTTGTTCCTCGTTTTATCCCTCCAGGGTCAAACGAGGTGACTGATGGCCTCATCTCTCCTATGCCAGGTGTGGTACTTGATATCAGGGTTGAAGTTGGAGACGCAGTAAAGACTGGTCAAACACTTCTTGTTCTTGAAGCAATGAAAATGGAGCATCATATTAATGCGGCGGCTGATGGAACCGTAACGGAAATACTGGTGGCGGTTGGGCAACAAATTGAACAAGGTGTCGTGATGATGGTCATAGATGATGGTTCAGAGGACAAGGATGACTGAACCGATACGCATCGCTAACTGCTCGGGGTTTTATGGCGATCGGATAACTGCCGCGGCGGAAATGGTTGAAGGCGGACCGATAGACGTTCTTACTGGAGATTGGCTTGCAGAGTTGACAATGCTGATTTTGGCTCGTACGCAAGCTAAACGCCCCGGTGGTGGCTACGCCCGTAGTTTTGTAACCCAAATGGAACAAGTAATGGGAACTTGTTTAGACAAAAACATAAAAGTGGTTTCAAATGCTGGTGGGCTTGATCCCGATGGGTGCGCAGAAGCAGTTTCAGAAGTGGCAGACAAGCTCGGGTTGAATCCGACGATCGCTTACGTCACCGGAGATAACCTTTTACCTCGACTTGACGATCTTCTCGCCGCTGGTATTGATCTTTCACATTTTGAAACCGGTGAACCTTTAGGGGATGCTTCTCGTTTTATTAGCGCAAACGCATATTTGGGCTGTTGGGGAATCGTTGAAGCGCTGAATCAAGGTGCAGACATAGTAATTACCGGAAGAGTGACCGATGCAGCCGTAGTTTGCGGTCCTGCTGCTTGGCACCATAAGTGGGAGAAAGATAGTTGGGATGAATTAGCTGGCGCAGTAGCAGCTGGGCATGTGATTGAATGCGGAACTCAGGCAACCGGAGGGAACTATTCGTTTTTTACTGAAGTTCCTGGAATGACCCGGACGGGGTTCCCTTGGGCTGATATATCTTCAGATGGGTCTTCAGTTATCGGTAAACATGACAACACGGGTGGTGAAGTTTCTGTTGGAACAGTCACATCTCAACTTCTTTATGAAATTGGGGCGCCGGCTTATTTGGGTCCAGATGTGACCACACGATTTGACACAATACAACTGGAGCAAATTGGACCTGATCGTGTGGAAATGACTAACACTTGTGGGGAACCTCCACCAGAAACACTAAAGGTAGCGATGAATGAGCTTGGCGGTTATCGCAGCGACCTTTCGGTCGCTTTGACTGGCTTAGATATTGAAGAGAAAGCAGAACTTGTAGATGCTGCGTTTTGGGAAGCTTGTCCTTACGAGCCATCAGATTTCTCTGAAGTAACCACTCGAGTGATTAGAACCGATAAGCCTGATCCAGAAAGTAACGAAGAAGCTGTAGCTTTTTGGCGTCTTTCTGTGAAAGACCCCGACGAACGTAAAGTTGGCCGTGCTTTAAAAAATGCTGTTAATGAGCTGGCTTTAGCGACAATCCCTGGAATGTTTGGGGTTGGTGGACGAGGCGCTCATGTTTATGGGGTGTACCGACCAGCTGTTGTTCCATCTGATCTCGTCCCCCAACACGTTTCTCTGCTAGGTGGCAACCAAACTGTAGTTGATTCAGTAATCCCTCCAGGAGAAGTTTCTATTGAACCTATTGACGCCCCTTTATCTGACCCCCCTAGTGAAGAGACGGTAAGTGCTCCAATTGGTCGCATTATCGGCTCAAGATCAGGAGACAAAGGTGGCAACGCTAACCTAGGAGTTTTCGCCCGGGACCCTAAATCCTGGATGTGGTTGGACAACTTTCTTACAACAGAAAAACTTCGAAGCCTTCTGCCTGAAACTAGCGAAATGAAAATTGACCGGCACCGTCTTCCAAATATCCTTTCTTTGAATTTTGTTATTCACGGAATCCTTGAAGAAGGAGTAGCTGCTTCCACTCGTCAAGATGGTCAAGCGAAAAGCCTTGGGGAATGGTTACGGGCCAGAGTTGTTGAAATACCAAAAGACCTTTTGGAGTAAATATGGATTTTGATTTTCCACCTGATGACGACCCTAGACGTCTTGAAGTAAGAGATTGGATTGAGTCAAATCCTTCTCCAAGTCCGGAACAACTTTTAGACGCCGGCTATATTGTCCCCCATTGGCCGGAACCTTATGGCATTTCTGCCGATCCCATGCTTCAGCTCATCATTGACGACGAACTAAATAAAGCAGGAATCAAAAGACCAGCGAACGCCATCGGGATTGGTTGGGCGGGTCCCACCATCTTGCTTGAAGGAACCGAAGAGCAAAAAGAACGGTATCTTCGCCCCATTCTCACTGGGGAAGAATTCTGGTGTCAAATGTTCAGCGAACCCGATGCCGGATCTGATCTTGCTAATCTTGCTACCCGAGCGGTTCGTGATGGTGACGAATACGTCATTAACGGATCAAAAATCTGGACTAGCGGTGGTCACCATTCACAATTCGGAATACTTATCGCTAGAACAAACCCGGATGTACCGAAACACAAAGGCATTTCTTACTTCATTTGCCCTACGGATCTCCCTGGGTTGACCATGACACCAATTGTCGATATGACTACCGCTCATTCTTTCAATCAGGTTTTCTTCGACAATGTTCGACTGCCGGCTGAAATGCTGGTTGGTCAAGAAGGAGATGGCTGGAGATTAGCCAAGATGACTCTTTCTAACGAACGAGTCTCTCTTTCCTCTGCCGGTTCGCTTTGGGGAACTGGGCCTTCAGCTAATACTTTGTTTGAACTTGTCAGACAAAACGGAGGGACGACCGATCCGATACTGCGCCAAGAATTAGCGACACTTTATTGTGAGTCAGAGGTTCTACGACTTAACCGTTTACGAACTCTAAGCGCTCGTCTCGCAGGTAAAACACCAGGTGCAGAAGCTTCAATACAGAAAGCTATGGCTGATGACCACGGACAGCATGTTTTAGAGATGGCTAAAAAATTAACTGGAGCTAGTGGGATGCTGGAAGGGTCTGGACCTGAGGGAGAGGTTCCTGAGATGGGACGAAGCGGACCGACAGAGATCCACTCCGAATCTTCACTTTTCCCGAACGTTGACCCGATTTGGCATTATGGTTTCATTTTCTCCCCTGCGTTGACTCTGGGCGGAGGAACTTTTGCGGTGCAAAGAAATATCGTGGCAGAAATGGTGCTCGGACTGCCCCGTGATATCAATGTTGAAAAAGGTATGACCTGGTCGGAGGCTCGAAAAGCATGACCATGAATGCTTTAGCGGAAGAAACTTCCAGCCTTTTAGAGCGATTACGTGAAGTTCCAGCGCCAGAGCCGATGATCTCTCGACAGAGAGAAAAAGAATTAACTAGTCGGCAGCGTGAAGTTCTAATTCAACTCAGCGATCTTTTCGACGAGGGGTTCGCTGAAATAACAATGTCGGAGATTGCTTCTAAAGTTAATTGCTCACTTAGAACCTTGTACGAGATTGCTGATAGCAAAGACGAACTTGTACTTATTGTGATTGATCGGAATTTACGTCAAGTCGGGCGTAGCGCTATTGAGAGTATTGACCCTTGGATGACCCCGTTAGAAGCCATTCGTCTTTATTTGGAAGCGGCAACAGTTGCTGTTGAAAACACCACTGAAGCATTTGCTCAGGACATTGATGTCGTACCTAGTGCACAAAAATTAAGTAAAGGCCATTCAGATTATTTAGTAGCAATCACGAGAAGCCTTCTTGACCTTGCAGTGGAACGCGAAGATATCGCAAATGTTGATACTGCCGCGGTTGCTCGTGTTCTAGCGGGCCTCGGTCGCGATTTCGCTCATGTTGATGTGATGAAGGATTTACGCAGCTCCCCTAAAGTGGCTGCTGACGACATGCTGGAAATTATTATGAAGGGCCTTGTCTTGACCGGAACGAAAGAAAACTCATGGACATAACTGATATCGCTTCAGATCTTCGAGATGAACAAGACGCTCTTGACGAAGTCGTCGCTAATCTTGATGAACATTCTTGGGGTTTAAGCACACCAAGCCCACGGTGGAGCGTTGCCGATCAAATTGCACATTTAACTTACTTTGATTACACCGCTGCTGTAGCTATTGCGGACCCTGACCACTTTAAAGAGCTAGTAACAGATTTGATCTCGAATGCTGGTGGAGGAGATGAATCCGTGGACGATTTCACACTTGGAGAATACAGGAAGCTTTCTTCTTCTGAACTTCTCGAAGAATGGCGTTCTCAAAGAAGAAACCTCGCCGCTGCTGCTGAATCTCTAGACAACGAAACTCGTGTTGAGTGGTATGGGCCATCTATGGGTGCGCGTTCATTTCTCACTGCTCGATTGATGGAAGTTTGGGCCCATGGCCAAAATATCGTGGACACAGTGGGCGGACATCGGACTCCTACTGATCGTTTACGACATATTGCTCAATTAGGGGTAATTACTAGAAAATGGACTTATCTGAATAGGAACTTAGATGCACCGATGGATGAAGTGCTGGTGAGCCTCACTGCCCCTTCGGGTGAATTATGGTCTTGGGGTCCCGAAGATTGTGATTCTTCTGTTGAAGGTTCTGCTGAAGATTTCTGCTTAGTGGTTACTCAGCGAAGACACCTCGACGACACCGCACTTATTGTTCATGGGGATTCTGCTGAAGATTGGTTGCTTAAAGCACAAGCTTTTGCTGGTCCCCCAACCGACGGCCCTAATGCAGGAGGTCACTGATGTCGCTTGTAGAAACAGAAATGACAAACGGGGTATTAACAGTCACTTTGAATGACCCGGAGAACCGCAATGCGCTGAGTTCTGAGTTGACTTCTGATCTAGTTGAAACGCTTGATGCCGCGGATCACGATCCAGAAGTTCGTGTTGTGGTTTTAACTAACTCTGGGAAAGTTTTTTGCGCCGGTGCTGATCTTTCTCAAAGGTCTAGCGGGGAAAAATCTTCCAAATCGGTGAACCCCTTGGACTTATTTGGGAGATTCCGAAAGTCTCCAAAACCTTATGTTGGTCGTATCGCCGGGCATTGTGTTGCAGGTGGCATGGGTTTAGCTGCGGCAATGGATCTCTCAGTAGCAATAGATGACGCCAAGTTCGGTTTTACTGAGGTAAGAATCGGAGTAGCGCCTGCAATGATCTCCGTTTTATGTTTACCGAAAATGCGGCCGGCAGAAGCTGCCGAAGCGATGCTTCTAGGAAATCGAATGACCGGAACCGACGCTGCACGCTTGGGATTAGTAAACAAAGCTGTTCCTTCTGACAAACTTGATGAAGAAGTCCAAAAATTTGTAGATGACCTATTAGCCGGCGGGCCAAATGCCCTTGCAGCAACAAAACAATTGCTTGTTGAAGTTCCTGGGATGGATGTTGATGCAGCTTTTGAATGGACTTCAAAACTCTCCGCTGAACTTTTCCGAGGAGAGGAAGCTAAAGAAGGAATGCAAGCTTTCTTGAGTAAGCGTCCACCAAATTGGATTAAGTAATTAAATGGAATCACAGCGACAATTTTCTGCGCGTGAATCCACGAGAACGGCTCGCTTAAAACGTAGATTCATAACCGTCCCAGCGATTCTTCTTTCTTTTTCGGCCGGAGTCGCCTTATTTTTGCCCACTATTTTGTGTGCATTCTTCGCCGACGCTCTTCGTAAGAAACCCTTTCCTACAGTTCGGCTTCTTGCTTATGGTTTGTGGTGGCTTGCAATTGAATCTGGAGGGATTCTACGTGCTGCTTTTCTGTGGCTCCGGTTCGCTCCTATGAAACAGCTACTTTCAAAGAATTCTCTGCGAGCACATAGCAAATTGCAGCATTGGTGGACAAGCAGTCTTATTGGAGGAGCAAGGTTTTTCCTGGGACTGAAATTCAGACTAGATGGAAGAGAATTTTTGGAAGCCGGTGGGCCAATTGTTGTACTTGCTCGACATGGTAGTCAAGGCGATGCTCTCTTAGTTGCTGCGGTCCTCGCCGAAGCAGGATTGCGTCCACGATTTGTTGTTAAGCGTCAACTTCTCTGGGATCCCTGCCTTGATATCGTCGGCCATCGTATTCCTAATTATTTCGTAGACCGAGATGCCTCTGACAATCGAATAGAAATTGAAAACATAGGAAAGCTTGCTGGTGATTTAAGTCAAGACGAAGCGGTAGTCATTTTTCCAGAAGGAACAAGATTCTCACAAGCCAAATTAGAACGAGCTGTTGACGCTCTCTCAATTTCAGCTCCAGAAAGAGTCGCTTCAGCGCGACGTCTACATGCTGTCTTACCGGTTCGAACACCAGGTCTTCTAGCAATTCTAAACAATGCAGTAACGACCGATCTCGTTCTCTTGAACCATGTTGGAGTAACAGATTTCCGAAACCTTCATGACCTATGGGTAAATATTCCCTTTCCTGCGCCGCTACATTTCAACGCAGAAAGATTAGTGAGGTCTGAATTACCCGCAGTAACTGAACCAGAAATTCTGATAGAAACCATCGATGAACTTTGGGAAAAGTTCGACCAATGGGTATTAGTTAACCAAAAGAATTAACGGCGCGGCTTTAGAAGCAACAAGGGTGTGCTTTCTTTATACCTTTGGTATTCAGGGTTATCGCTCCAACGTTTATTGGCACTCGACTCCAACATCGGAATTCCGCTTACTTTAACCAGCAAGAGATAAACAAAAATCGGAGAGATTAACGCTACGAAGCTCCATCCTGAAAGAACTGGAATCGCGATTACGGCTACCCCTACCCAGAGAGTGATCTCTCCAAAATAATTGGGGTGTCGAGAGTATTTCCAAAGTCCAGTGCGAATGAAAGTTCCTCGGTTTACTTGATGTCCCTGCTCGTTGACTTCGTTTCGGAATCGACGCTTTTGTTCATCTGCAACGACTTCTATTGAGAATCCGATAACCCAAATAATGAGACCAGCTACACCAAATAGTCCAAATTCTTCTGGTTGTTTGGTCGTGATCGCAGCTAGCGCCGCTGCAGAGGTTAGGAAAACCCAAAGGCCTTGCAGAGTCCATGTCATTAGAAACCACGAGAACTGATATTTCATGACATCGAATCGTGTATCTGCTCCTACAGATTTAACACGTGTGAACAAGAAGGTCCCTAATCGAGCTGCCCATACCCCGATCATCAACATAAGGACTATAGATCTGAAGTCCAGTGAAGGAACGGTGAAAATAGCGAATCCAGCAACCGTTAAGTAAGTCATTGATCCTGTTAGATCGAAGAAATGTTCAGAATGATTCATCCAGGCGGGGATGAAAGCTAGCCACTGGATACCAAAAGAAATGATCGCACACCAAACAAAAATTTGTATCCCTCCGAAGGATTCGCTATTGGATGCGCCAGATAAGGCAACCAAGGCCGCTATTACAATCGCTCCTATTGTTGCGGTAATAGTTACTTTCGGTGACATCTCCTTATCCTTTCGTTAATTCAAGAGATTCAAGAGCGCTTTGCAAGTCAGGCGAACTGAATTGAAATCCAGATTTCTCTAAAGCTTCAGGGAGAATCCTTGAACTTGAAAGCAAAAGGCCGTCAGCCATTTCACCTAGTAACGCTCGTAAAGCAAAAGCTGGAGCCGGTATGAAGGCTGGTCGTTTGAGCGCTTTGGCGATCTGTTTAGTGAGTTCTTTATTCCTCAGTGGCTGAGGAGAGACAAGATTTACTGGGCCTTCAATGTCGGTATCAATCATGTGCATCAGCGCTTTAACTTCATCCGCAAGTGTTATCCATGGCCACCATTGCTTTCCTCCGCCTAATGGTCCGCCAAAGAACAAACGGATGGGAATGAGGAGTTTCTGTAGCGCCCCTCCAGAGGGGTCGAAAACCACTCCTGTTCTCGCAATTGCAAGACGAGTTTCAGACGATGTATCTGCTGCTGCTTCCCAGGCTTTACAAACATCAGCGAGAAATCCGTTTCCTGCCGTGGATGACTCAGTAAGAATTTCTTCTCCTCGGTCTCCATAAAATCCGGAAGCGGAAGATGAAACGAAGATTTTTGGCGGAGTATCAAGGCGTTGAAATGTTTGAGACAGTAACTGGGTTCCTTTTACACGGCTTTCGAGGATCTTTTTTTTCTTCTTAGCAGTCCATCTTCCCTCTATAGTTTCTCCGGCAAGATTCACTACTGCATCTACTGCTTCAATCAGTGCAGGATCAAGGGTTCCCTCCATTGGATCCCAGACGATGTCTCCTTCTTGACGGGCTGTTCGTCCTATTCGCAGAACTTGATCGCCCCGGTTTTCAAGCTCTGAGACCAAAGCTGAACCGATAAGTCCTGATGCGCCTGTTACTGCTACTTTCACTTTTCTCCTTATCAATATTTTATTTATATGTAAGCCACATAACCCTGTCAGCAGTAGGGTTTTAAGCCCGTAAGGTAATAAATTGTAGATTCTTTCAAGAGGTCAACGATGTCAATAATCACAATCTCTATAAAAATTTTTTCTTCTTCAGAAAATATCTGGAATCAAATTTCAGATATTGAATCGCACACTAGTTGGATGGCTGACGCTGAAACGATCACCATCACTTCTGAGCAGAAACAAGGTGTTGGAACAACATTTGATTGTGAAACAAAAGTCGGACCTTTCCGGCTAACTGATCGAATGGAAATCACCGACTGGACAGAAGGTTTAGTGATGGGTGTCGCCCATAGTGGAGTGGTAACGGGAAAAGGTCATTTCACCCTTGAAAGCATTGGAGATAACGAAACCTTGTTTTCTTGGGAAGAAACTCTTTATTTCCCTTGGTGGATGGGCGGCAGTATTGGTGCTCTAATTGCACGGCCAGTTCTGAAAGCAATTTGGAAACGTAATTTAAAACGGCTTAAAAAAATCATCGAAGGCTAGTTTCCTGTAATGACTTCATGGTTGAACGAAATTGATCTTGACCCCTCCGATCCACCTATCCGGATGGGAGTAAGGACTCTTGGAGATAGGCCATGGCTTGTACAGGATGAGAATGAAAAATCTGAGTTGGAACTCAAAGCAAATTTGACCCGAGATGATTCTTCTGAGGTCTTTTTAGCTTTACCTGGAAGTGAAGCCGCTGGAGAAGAAGTTTGTTCTTTAATTACTGCAAGTGGTCGGCAACTAATCTCAAATGGAGAGGGTCTACATCCTTTAGAACGAGCTGGCCTTTCAATTCAAGAAGATCTCTGCCTTATGCAACGCAAAGAAGACCGTTGGATTTTGGCAGCGGCGTCTCTATGTTTTCCTTCTCGATGGCGGCTTTCCGAAAAAATAGGACGAGAAATGAGTGATGTCCATGGTCCGGTAGATGGATACCCAGAGA
>Ga0207993_1000116_pt1 | contig 31544 bp, 16 predicted proteins | sample ETN01SmetaG_2_FD_185791 | JGI IMG/M metagenome (GOLD analysis project Ga0207993, IMG submission 185791) | Marine microbial and viral communities from oxygen minimum zone, Eastern Pacific Ocean - ETNP2014F12-01SV265 (SPAdes) (version 2) | ecosystem: Environmental > Aquatic > Marine > Oceanic ...
TTTTCTCTACCCCCACAGTGGGCTTTCTGAGAGAATCCTTTTGGATTATCGCAATCGATGGATTTTTTGTACTTTGCACTCCACGCTTCAGAGACACCTCCTCCGCCGCCGTCACCACCTCCATTAGAAGAGGAGCCATTCCCGTTGCCATTGCCATTTGAGTAATTTCCATTCCCATTACCATTCTTTTTTTTGCCTTCAGTTTCTTTATCATCCTTATGATCACTATCACGCATTAAATATCCCGTAGACATTACGTGGTAACCTCTAGGAATTTTCTTGCATTTTTTGGATTTATTACAATAGTAATAACCCCTTTTACATGACTTTGCCATTATTTGGTCGAAGCATCATTATTATTTAGAAAACCTTGTTTCAATAGTTTTGACAGTTCAGTTGTAGACCCAACAAACAAAGCGTTGTTTGTAACATTATTAGGACCTTTATTTGTATTATCTTCTTCCAAATCTTTTAATTTCTTTTGAAGATCTGCTAGTTTGTCAGTTGTATCTGCAACTGATTTAATTAACTGACCAGCAACTTCATATGCTCTAGGACTTGCACTTTCTCCTGCAAGTTCCATAATTCCATTAATTGCTTCTTGCCCCTTTTCAATTAAAGAATATAAGTTGGCACGAGTATATTCATAATCTTTTTTAATATCAGTCCTCTCCTCTACTGGAGGGACAGGTTTTATTGGTTTTGATTCAACAATGCTACTTTCAATATCAAGTGCGTTGTCAATGGACTCATAATTACTACTCATGATTATTAGAGATCAGTTTGTCTTGTAGGACTATAATTCTTAGAATCAGCAAAGAATTCCCATTCTTCATCAAAACCAAAGTTATCTCCTGGTTGAAGCAGTTTGTGATCTGCTTCATTAATTACACCATCATCATTTCTATCAATCTTGGATGTTGGTGTAACTGTATAACGCATTTCACGTTTAGCAGTTTTAATATCTGTACTGGTATACATATCAACTTGAACCTTACGGATAAGTCCATCGCTACTATCTGCAACAGGACCAAACAGATATGTTTTTGCCGTAAATTGTAACGTATGAATTAAGGATCTTCTTGTATCAAAGTTTCCTTCATAATCATCTTGAAAACCTACAGATTCAAGGATAATTGGAATATCTCTCTTCTCTCCAATGGAATCTATCAAATCAACGGTTAAATTAAAATGTGGTTGAAAGTATGGAAGAATTTGTTCTAAAATTTGTAATGAATCGTCATTCAGTTTTGACATAATATTGAGTTCAAATCCAATATTATATGGGACAGGCATAAAGACTTTCTTTACCTTACTCCCATCATCACAAGTTTTGAAGGTCTGAACCAAACTGGACTTTCTTGTAGAATCATATGAAATGTTTGTCATTTCAAATGACATCCTAGGCATTGTAATCTGAATTGGTTTATTCAGATCTGCCTGTTGTGTTATTCTTGCTAAAAACTTTTGACTAGGACCATATGCCAGAGGAACCTTCATATCACTAACATCCTTACCCGCACCATCTTGATGACGAATATGAATATCATTGAATAAAGTTCCGAATGAAATAATAGTTTTCCTAATTATTTCGTGATAATAATATGTTCCTAACATTAAAATGTCCCAAATGGATTGGTTTCAGTGAAGTCTAAAAGATTATCTGCGAGAGTTTCAAACTCATCGTTCTCGGTATATTTATCATAAGTATCATCCTGTACATAACTAAAGACTGGATACTCTGCTCCAGAAGTTTGACCGATTACAGATTCTCCAGGATAGAATCCAATTGGTTGTGTGGAACCAATGCTCACATTAGAAATCTTAAGAATATGGGTATCTTGATCATATTCTTTAACTCTTGCCTGAACCATAGATTGAGATCCCATAACAATTTCATTAAAGATATATGTTCCAAGACCCGATAACGTTTCTGGATCTGCGACTGTAACTGCTGGTGCGCTGCTATATCCTCTTCCAGGGTCTTTGATGTAAATTGATTTGACAACACTATTACTACCATCAAGACCAATAGAAGCGATACCAACTGCAGTATGTGCAATACCACTAGCTGTTGGACCTGCAATAGTAATGATTGGTGCAGTGCCGTAACCAACACCACCATCTTGAACAACAAATCTAATTACACCTTGACCAGTAGTTTCAATAGATGCAGTTGCTGCTGCTCCTACACCACCACCTCCAGTGATTGTAATTGTTGGTGGTGTTACATATCCTGCGCCAGCATTGGTTAGCAAAATCTTCTCAATCGAGGTAATATTACCTCTTGTTGTCAAGAATCCAACAGCAGTGGCATTGTCACCGACTTGACCTGTTGGTGAAGATGATATCCCAATAGTTGGAACTGAAGTGAATCCACTTCCATCATCATTAAGGTGAATGGTTCTTACATAACCACTTGAAGTTGAACCAGCGATCAATGGTAATACTGTGGCAGTTCTACCTATTCCAATTAATTGAAGTGTGGTAATATATCCCTCATCTTGAACTTGGGTATCGATTGTCTGAATAGTTGTATCAATAATTTCATCTTCATATTCAAAGAGTTCACATTTAAGTTGATAAACGTAATTCTTTCCTAACTGGAAGAATGGATCTTCGTGCTCAACAAATTTTACTTCAAACAATCTTTGCCCTAATGGGAAATATACAAGATCTCCTTCTCTAGGACGAGTTGGAGTAGGCATAATAGAATCATCAGTTCCATCATCCTGTCCTGCCATAAATGGAGCAATAAAATCTTCAAATCTTTCTTTGGATAGTGTAATAATTAATTCATCTCTTACACTTACACCAAATTTTGTCAGGATATCTCCTGCTCCACCATATCCTTCAAAAGTATTTACATATGCTTCAATGGAGAAGTTATCATCAAACTTTGATGTCTGTACCTCTTCAATAATTGATTTTTTATTGACGTATTTTCTGGGAATATAAGTTACTTCAACACCATGAAAAGATAGGTGCTCATTTATTAAGTCTTGGACCAATCTCTGTTCAGATGCAGTCCCTTGTAAGAAAAAAGGATTAAGTGCCATTATCCAATAAAGTCGAGAGGTGGCAATTCGTATTCCATAGTCATACGAGATTTGATCTCATTCAATTCCTGTTCTCCTTGCTGTAAAATTTCCCCACCATTCAATTCTATTCCACCAGGGAGTTTTACCCCTCTAAACTTGCTAAGATTTCTTCCCCATTGTCGTTTAATCAATGCTGTCAGATATCTCTTGACAAAACTATCATTGTAAATTTGAGAGAATGAATTTGGATCAAGTGCTCTATAACATTCAATTACAATAAAATTACCTGCACTCTGCGATCCCCAATCAATATCCAAATATAATCTATCTTGTCTCTTATTAAATCTTAGTTGCTTATCTGTTGTCAACAAATGATCAATAGTTTCAAGATATGATTTTGTCATAGAATATTGAAGAAGTTCAACCGAGTTGAAATAATAAAGATCATTTAAGAACATTTGATATTTAATACTAAACATCCCTCCAGAGATTGAACTAGTATCAAATTTAAAAAGTCTTTCTACTCCAATGACAGAATCTGGAACTTGTATAAAATTAGAGTTCTCGTAGAAACTGAAAGTTGTTGCAGCAATTCCTGTAGAGGTTGCCGTAGTTGTTACAATACCAACCCCAGTTTTACCATTTACTTGGTTACCACCTGCAATATCTACTCCCTTTCCCCTATCAATATCGTCTTGAGTAATTTCGTACTTGAGGTACATTTTCTCAACACCGTCATAGTGACGCTCATTAAAATATTGAATGGTATCATCAACCAGATCATCAATTTGATCATCATCCACGTTGATTTCCAACACTGGAGCACCAAGTTGACGCAAACAATAATCGATTAATCCTTGCCTAGTTGACGGTTTTGCCATATTAACCTTCTAATTTTGCTTTGAGGTCTGCATTTTCTTCAAGCAGGGCATCTACTTGTTCCTTGAAATCTTGTGACAGAGTTGCCAACTTTGCTTCAAGAAGAACATTTTGATTCGATACCGCTGCTAATTTAGAATTATATATTTTAATGAGAACATTAACATCCACTTCACTTTGATTTTCCATTAGTTACCTCAGAATGTGCCCCCATCCATAGTTGAAGTCCAGTGGGGCTTATTAGTATATATTACCGCAACATTGCTGGGAACTGAACCAAGGTTAGCGATTGCACCACTTTGACCTTCTCTCCTCAAATTGTTTGATGTATTGAATGTACCTTCAACACCAATCAAGTTAACAGTGCTGCTATTAGTAACTCCAGATTCAACAACACCATATGCATTGGTGCTATCTTGTCTAACAATATCACCAGTTGCTGCGGTAATATTTGCACCAAGAGTCAATGTATTTTTTGTGACAGCAGTCAAGATCTGCTTGGAGGTGATTACTGGAGATGCAACAGCATTGGTTGATCTCTGAAGACCAGTATCATCAAAGAATACAACACCACCAGTAGCAAAATCGCCAGACTGATAGTAAATACCTTTAATATCCAGGAAACCTTTAGTTCCAGTTACAATACTATTTGAAATGGATGCATCGGGAACATAAGTCCATCTTCTGCTGTCATCAGCATGAGTTCCGTGATTGTCAGCATCTGCTGCACTATTGGCAATGGAGTCATCCTCCATACCAAAGAATCCAACCTTATTATTGGATGCTCCAGAACTTGTATTGAACGAGAATGAAATACCTCTATCAGTATTACTATCGTAAGCGTGAGTGATAGTTACTTGAGTTGTAGTGGTAATACCAGCAGTTGTGGCATTACTAATAGTAATTGCTTTAGTACCAGGATTATATGCAGTAATCGTGGTATTATTTGCAATACCTGCTGCTGCAGTAATTCCATCACCAGTGTTGATACCAACAATAGAATCCAGAACCAGTGAATTTGCACCACTGCTGGCTTCTGCCATAACAGTTCTGGTGCTAGTTACATCACCAAGATGGAAAATTGGATCATTCAGGGTTGATGTTGTAGAGTTGACGGTTGTAGTTGTACCATCAACTTGCAGATTACCTTTGACAACAACTGTTCCCTCATTGCTCAATCCATCAGGATATGGATCAATGAACAGAGTATCGCTACTACCTGGTGTAGTTGAAATTACATTATCTTCAATCCTTACTTGACCAAAAAATGACTGTCCAGTCACCGTAATGGCGGTGTTCCATTCCCAAGGAGCACCAGTTACGCGAATTACGTTAGTGCCATTTTCGTCATATTCAATTTTACCATCTTTATCATCACCAAATGACAGGAAAGTGTCATCAGGAATATTAATTTCACCTGCACCATGTGGATCAAGAACAATATCACCATCAGTATCGGTAGATGAAATTTTATTTCCATCAATCCTTAGGTTGTCTACGTTCCACTGATCAACCTTAAGTGATTCTGCTCCAGACAATCCAGAATTAGTTGCTGGTGCCATAATGGCAACAACACCTCTATCTTGGTTTCTTGCATTATGAGAAGCTGCTGGAATATTTCCAGGAGCATGCTCCATCATAGAGGTATAATAATGACCACCAATCGGATTGGCGTTGGTACCATCATCTCCAAGGAATACTCTATCCTTGTATTGATTTAAACCACCATAACTACCAATACCAGTTACGTATCCAAGTTCACCCCATTGTAGGGTTGCTGGTTTGCTAGTACCTGAGGATCTTTTAATCCTAATAATACTTGCCATGTCAGAAATTGCCTCCGTTGATGTCTAAATTCTGCGTTGCGCCTGGCGTCAGGGTAAGTGTAGCTTCCCATTTTCTGATGCTGCTGTTGTAAACAAGCACCATACCATTTTGCAAGTTAGAAGCACTAACATCACTGAGTTCTGCCAAAGAGAGACCCTGAGCACCTGCAAGAGAAGATATAACTTTTACTGCTGGTTGTTGACCTACTCTGACTTTAATTTCAGCCATTTATAATGTACAGATCAGGATGTAAATATATTTATATTCCTTGAAGTCCCAAACCACTTACAACTTCCTGTTGCTTCAGGTATAGTTTGACATATGATTTGGCAATATCTTTCAAAGTATCCCTATCATCACACGAATCAATCTCTCTAGCTAATTTTGTATATTCAAAACTTTTAGAAAGTTTATCTAGAGTAATATCATCTGGGTCCATTTGCTATCTCCCTTAGTAGTGATTTGATTTCTTCGATGTCACTTTTAATTGTATCAAGTTCTTCTCTTTCTGTCTGCCTCCTTTTTTTCATTTTCATGTATTGAGCATAACCGGCACTATCATTATTGATGATAGCACCAGTATTTCTATCTCTAAAGAGATTTTGCTCATTTTCAACTTTTATTAAATCCTTATCTTCCATACTATGCAAGTGCGATTGCTCTGAAGTCCTTCAGTTTAACAGGTGTTGATTCGTTTGTAGAAGACATAACAACTTTAATTGCAAATGCCGTAAACTGATCAACATTATTTACACTGAATTGATATTCACTGAATCCCTCTTTATCATTAGCAGCGACAAAAGCATCTGCTCTTCCACTACTCTTCTCTGGGTCGATTGTACGATCTCCAAATCCATCACCATCATCATCAATTAAGTTATCATATCCAGGGAATGGGATGAACTTCTGTTCAATTTCACTTGAATCTGCTTTGATTAATTGATAAAGAACACGGAAGTCAGCATCTTCTTGTCTATTTGCTGCAATATAAACCTTGAGACTTGTTGCAGGTTGTGAGAGAGAAATTTGTTTAGTTACAAATATTGCTCCGTGAGGATCATTTTCAATTAGATTTGCTCTAGAATCATCAATATAATCTTTAACAGGTGCATTTGATTTATTTCTTCCAAGAATAAACGTTGCATTCTGAAGATCCATTACGGGAGATAGATTTTCATCTGTACTTGCAAATTCAACTCTCATAGAGAGTGACTTATTATTTGGAAGTGTTCCAAGTCTTTCAACTTCATTAACTCTAGAAGCAACCATTCTGGGAGTATCAAAATTAATAAGTTTATTCAATGTTACTGGTTCAAATCCTTGATCAATGAAGGAAACTTCATTTCCGCCAGCACTTGTTCCAGATATAGTTCTAATTAAAGCACTTGATGAAGTTCCTTTGCCTGGAGTGATAATATTGAACATTGGTTCAATATTACTAAACTGATAATTTTGGGAAATTCCAACTGTATTTCCACCAAATCCTTTCTGAGATTCAAAGTTAATCATTCCAGATCCAGAACCTCTAGGAGTTGGAGATGCTGCGGTTCTATCAAACTCAAGGAAATAATTATCTAGATTTGAATTTTGATCAGTATAATATGTTGCTGGAATATCGTGATTAGTATTAATTCTTGTCAGAGATACTCCATTGACTTCATAAGGTTGAATAAATTCACCCGTAGTGTGTGAAGATTTGACAGAATTTCCGACCGCTCTTGCGTCAATTGATAGTGTACCAGTGTTGTTTGCTCCCGCAGTAATTGCGTTATAAGAAATAATTTCATTATTAAGAAGTGCATAACCACGACTTGTAGTAATTCCTTCAAAAGTTTCAAATAGTGTTCTGTCAGCAACTGCAACTACAGCATCAGTCTCACCAAAATTTCCAGTGATAGTGGTTCTACCTGTATCTGGCAGAATATCTTCAACAGAAATTTTGTTATTTCCACCGTGATGTGCATGATTATGTTGTTTAATCCTGAAGACATTTCCACTGTAAATATCATCAATTAAAGTTGATGTCCCATTAATAGTAACGCCAGCAGTTGCTCTTGTTGTTTCATTTGTAGGATCACCATAGTAGAAGAGGTTCAAACTATTGGTGAAGTTTTCTCCCTGAACATTAGTCAGATAAAGAGTATCTGCATTTCCAATTCCAGTAAGAGTAAATCTAGCACCTTTACCTGCTCGTTTTGATACTGCCATAGTTGACGTAACAATTCCAACAGTTTCACCTTCAACATATCCAGTACCAACAGTGGTAATATTTACTGTCTTAACATTACCAAAAGAGTCAATGGTTAATGTTGCTTTGGCACCAGTTCCTTTACCAGTCAAAGATACTAAATCAACATTGGCAATTGATATACTGGGTTTATAACCAGTACCACTACTTGCAATTGAAACATTACCTGTTCCAGAAACTGCAGGACCACCAAGATTTTCAACGATTCCATTAATACTTGGTGCAGTTGCACCTTCAGCAACTTTTACACCAGCAATAACACCCGCATCAAGTGTTCCCGAAATTGGAAGTTTTAGTTTTCTAGGAAGACCTTCAATTGGATTATCTTCAAGGGCTGCACTATTATCGCCTTTTGGAAGAACATCACTATTATAGAAAGTAACTGCTCCAGAGGGAACAAACTTTGCTTTATATAATTTAAATGTTAGATCTTGATACTGACTTGGAGTCCAGATTGTACCATTTTGAGATTTAAAGAGAGAACCACCGATGTACTGCTTAGTAACAACTACATTTTGAACATCTGGAAGATTTGTTGTTCTAACAGTCTTCTTACCCATAGTTGCTGTCCACATCTCATAACCATCAGATGCAGGTGATAAAATAACAATAGCATATTCAGTATCTGCTTCCAGATAAACTGGTGATGGGAATCTTACTCTCGTAGGAACAGGTTCAAATGGATTTGCTTCATTGATATTGATATCTGCTGGGTTCAATGAAACCTGAGTATAGTCTTGAACCAGGAAAGATGTTGGTGTGCCCAACTCCATGGTTCTCAATTCAACGAAGATTTTCGCTCCAGGATCTTTTGTTGCAAAGAATAAATCAAATGATGTTAAGAAGCAACCTTTTCCATCGACAGTGAAAGACTGTGCAAGTGGATCTCTATGTGGTGCCTTAACTTTGACCTCAACTTCAGTTTTCTTTCTACGTGGTTTGGGTGGATTTCTAACAGAAACACGACTTGTTTCTTGTGTTAAAATAGTTCCAGAACCACTATAAGATCCAATTGCCTCAGAAGCAAATACTGTAGATCCTGGAAGAACTACTGTATTTGGTGGAACTGCAGTAACTTTTACAGTTTTAGTTCCACTTGTAACTCTAATAGGTGGTCTTGGAACTGTATTTGGATTTCTGAAGAAGAAGTTTGCAATGATATCTCCCCAGTTATCAGAAACTAATTCTGCTCTAGTGATGGTGCAAACTGCTCCACTAGTCTGTCCGATTACTTTAGCACCCTTTTTGACATAACCATAGAATTTATCACCTGTGGAAAGAACCCTTACACCAAAATTAATTAATTTAGATGTTGGAGAATAAGTATCTCCTGGTCCAGGTCTATTTCTGTCATATGGGTCAACTTGATACTCTTCTACAAGAACTGCAGGAGATCCTAAACCAGCACCAATGTCTGGTCTTGAGGTGTCACCAAACTTATGGTTTGGTTTTTGAATTCTCATTACACCAATTTTCAATCCCCGAGCATCAAAAACATCTGCGTCTTCATAAACCCTAAAGGTTCCAGATTGCATTTCAATTTCACAAAGTTTTGGAACAATATCAACTTGCTGACTATCCAGATACAAATAGTGTCTTGAGTATGGTCTCAAACCATTTGCAGCAAAGTATACATTTCTAGAACGCATCCAGGGATCTGCTTCACCAGAGACTTTTACATCCTCAACATAGTCAAATTCTCTTGAAGGTCCTTTGAGTTTTCGTTTGTACTTAGTTGTAGTTGTAATTGTTGTAGTAGTGAATGCTCTTCTTCCCGTTTCGCCTCTACCGCCACCTTTTTTATAGGTTTGAAATTCAGTCTTTGTGTCAACATCTTTGGTGACTTTAGCTTCATGTTTCCATTTAGCACCTGTAGATTCGGTTCTATGATCATTAATATAAATTGTTCTTACCCAGTTATCAGATGCTGGATCCAGAACAACACCACCAACGAAAACAATAACGTTGAATGGGTTTACATTTTCAACATTAGTAGCGTGTGGTTGATTTAACCAATCTACCTCATCATATTTTAGTGTAAGAAGGTCTCCAGTTTTTTGAATATTTGGATCTAAGAGTTTTAGATTTTGACTGATGTCTGTTGTAGAAACGTCAATACCTGGATCCAATGCTAATTGTGCATTCATAGACCAGAAATCAACCGGCGCAATGCAGGTAGCACCTTCTTTAGAAATATCTACAGTTGAGAGACGTGGATCCATCAATGATTTGTCTCTGAAATCACTTACGATAAATCCACTCTTAAATCTACTAAGACCATTAGCATCAGTAACATCTAATGTTTTGGTGTTGAGTTCAAGAAGTGACAGACTTGTTACTTCTTCCAGATTTTCAATTCTTTCTTCAAGTTTTCCAATATCACGCATCGTGAATCTTCTATTATCACGAAGAAGAACTTTGGGATCTTTGGTTGCATTATACAAATATGCAGGCAACAGAACTTGAGCAACTTCCATTGCATCATCCCCAAGAACTGGTGATTGAGGAATATCTGCTGGTTCTCCCTTGATAACTTCAACTTCACCCAAACGATTGATACTGACCAAATCAATTCTAGGCAGGTAATAACTATATCCTAAGAAGGAAGTCTCATCTGGAGAAACAACATACTTATAATTGTATTCATACTGTCTACTATTGAATGCAAATGGTGATGCTGCTGTAGCTAAATCAAATTCTTTGACTCTAGGTCTAAAGTCTAATAGATCTGAACAGCGTAAACCATTTGGTAATGTTGGGATATCACTAGTAAATCTATCCTGTGCATAAGAATTTACAGTAAAAATGTCACCAGTATTATTTGATCCAACTTTATATGAATCAAAGACAATCATTAATTGTCGAGATGGGACTGCACTACCCTTTCTTCTAACAATTCTAGAATAATCACAGAATTGGTGACGATGACCCTTATCCAACCTATAATTTGCGGTTCTATCATTATAACTACCAGGTGTTATTTCCTGAATTACACTTTCAATAGAAGAATCTTTAAATTTGACAGATTCTCCTACAGAAAAATTGTTAGTATTTAACTTAACATATTCAATGCTATTTGCAGTACTGTTTACAACTTGTGCAACTGCCCTACTATCCTGACCTACAAGTTTTTCGCCAATAATTGCGTTCTGATCTAAAGCAAGACCAGTTGCAAAAGTCAACTTATCAAGAACAGGTGCTGCAGTATTGGTTGATTCGTAAACCGCACGTACATTTACAACATCGGGTACGTTTAATGAAATTTCATCATCTTCAATTCTAGTTCCATAGAACTTGGAAGTTGTAAGACCAACGGTTGAAGTTGCACCAGTGGTTCTAACAACTGATAATTTGTTAGATCTTGCAAAATCTTTTGTTTTATTAGTTACACCCTTTTTCTTAAGAGTTGCTTGAACAGTAACTGCCCCATTAGAAAGACCACTGAAAGTTACAGAGTGTCCATTTGCACCCAAAGTAAAGTTTCCACTATTGAGTGCAATTGGACTGCCACTATTGTCAGTTATAGTATATCTTTCTGCATCAAATGTTTCAAAAAATACACTAGTAATTCCTGCATTCACATCTACAGCATCTGCAACTTCTAAAGTAATGCTATTACTTGTAACAGATTTACCTGTAATTTGTTTTGTGATCGTAAGATCAGCGTTTGCCAAGTCAACACTAGCAATATTCTCTACAGGCATTGTTGCATAGAGACCATTAGATCCGTATTGACGAATTCTTGGTGCTAACAATGAGAAATTGTATGTACCGTTACTAACAGCATTTGCATTTACATTGTTGATGGATGCTGGTGCTGATGCCAGAGTTACTGCAGTTCCATCGGCACGAATTGCAGTAACAACATTATAGGTTGGATCCTGTGAACCTGTTTGATACTTTAAGATACTACCAACTTTGATACCACCTTCACCGTCTTGGAAATTTCTTCCAGATACTCTACCGGTGTTACCACCACTAACAACTAACTGATCCTTTACCCCAAATCTTTCAAGTTCTTGCTCATAAAGAATCGTATCTGCAATAAAGTTTGTAGATAATGCACTATTCAGTCCATCAGAATCTTGGAATACAGATTTAATATCGGTTGTATCGTAGATTGTCATCGCTGTGATGCCAGTCTTAAATACAGGATTTTCGTTAATTATTACCTGCTCACCAATCAAAAATCGTCCAGATGTCTGAGTGAGACTATACTCATTTGAGTTAACTACTGAAATATATCCAGTAGCACCACTAGAAAGACCTCTAACATATGAAGTAACAGGGACTTCAGTATTGCTATATGTGTTTGCTAGAGTTAACTTTGTATATGTTTGAATATCATAGAGATATAAATCCCAACTAGTTGATCCATCTTTGTAACTGTCATCAGTCACACCCCACCAATAAACTCTTGCTTCGCCAACTTTAGTCGCTAATCCTGCGGCAGCAGCATCTCCAGTATTTGTATTACCTGCTGCATTTCTTCTTTCAGAATATAATTCGATTATATTAGTATTAGTGCTGTTTGCACCACCTGCAGCAGTGTCACCAATGTTCAAATATGGTGTTCCATGAACATTGTTTACTCTTACTAAACTTCCAAGAGCAAAAGGAATCAGAGCACCACCCACTGGTTTAGTGGTTCTTGGTTTTTCTACGTCAATTATAGTTGAACCAACAAGATCAATATCATATCCTTTGACGTAAGCGGTGCCAGCAGACACTCTAACACCCATCAAATTCTCGCTAGGTGTATTTCCCTCATCAGTTACTTCATCCTCTCTGAAGAGACCTCCGTTGCCAGTCTCATTGTTTAATGTATCAACAATATCTACATTGAAACTATCAACAGCATAGTTGCCAGACTCTTCAAATGTTCTCTCTGCAAAGTAATCTCTAATTAAACTATATTGCGATTTATTCTGTAATTTTTTAATCTCACCTTGATCAATCCTTACTAACTCAACAAAACTTGTATCTTCGTTATCAGTTAGTTGCTTTTTAGTTAACTTAAGTTGAATTTTTAATCTATCTGCACCAGGAGCAGCGTAATTTGTAAAACCTTTTGCATTATCATTCAGTTTTGGATCTTGATCAGAATTTACAATTTCCTCAACAATATCATATCCAACCCTAAAGGATGGTTCATTATCATATGGATCGAGAACAATCTGTGCATTTGGAACATCAACAAAAGTTCCTCTAATAAAATATACACCCTCTGCTACACCAACAGAATATCCTGTATTTGTTGCATTTACTGAATTAATAGTAAATACTGTATCACCAGTGACAATAGACGTATTTCCATACGTAATATTCTCCTGAAGAATCAGTACCTCACCATCTTCAAATTCAACACTTGTACCATCAACGCCACCATCCTGATACTTGACAAATAATGTTATTTCCTCAACACCTTCTTCTGGTGGCAACAGATATCCTTTGATTGTTCCAACAATCTCCGAATTTTCCCCTTTTACCTTGGATCCTTTACCATTGTTTGCGTTTATAACCGCATCAAGATATACTGTGATATCAATACCTAAATGGTCCCCATTGACCTTAACCGTAGTAAAGGCATTATCACAAGTGATTCCTCCTGGAATCACCATAGAACCCTCTTTGAACATATGACTGCCAAAGGATTCTATTTGGTTCTGCAGAATCGATTGAAGACCTGTTAATTCTCTAGCCTGAACAGGAAACCCAGGCTTAAACAGAACCTTGTAGAAATTATCTGCCTTATCAAAATCATCATAATAAGGACTTACGTTTAAATTCGTCTTTTGGGGCATTTTTTAAAATTCCAGTATAATTTTGAGGTCTTCTTTTTGGCGGGCATTTCTAGCAATGCTAGCTCTATTGTCAAGATAGATTAATTCTCCTGACCCTTTATTTATTTCAGGAACTGCCATGCCGCTGGTGAAATCAACACCAAGATTAATTAATTTTGTTCCTGTTGGATTTGTTGTAATTCCAGCAAAGGCAGTGTCAATGGAAGCAGAAAAATTAGATGAATTTCCACTAATGACATTTGATGAAGATTCAAAATCATATGGTCTACCATTTGTAGATATACCAGCATAATCTCTCTGATTAAAGGTTGTCTGATTATAGAAGAGAGATCTATCTCTAAAATACTTCAGAACCCTAGTTTCAAGATCATATGAGGCAACATAACCAAATGCTTTACCAGTTCCACTGGCAACAACTTGTTCAATCTTTTCTCCAACTTTTGGAGTTCCAGTGATCGAAGAGAATTTAAAAGAACTTAATCCAGAGAATGTATTTTCTTGATATACATCACTAGTTCCAACTTTTGTTGGATTCTTTACAATACCAACCTGTGCAAAACTAGTATCAACTGGAAAATCCTTTGTAGAATCATCAAATCTTGCATAGACAAGAACTTTATCAGTACCTAATTCAGTATATACATCAAACCCATGACCTTTTGATGGGGGAATGATGGGAATTAAATGTGCAGGAGTACCAGTGCTGTTTGAGTTAATTGATCCCAAATCAACTAATGCATAACTATAGTCTTTTCCTCCAGAAGTGACTATAGTGTTTGTAATCTTTCCACCTTCTACATCAACTCTGACCTTTCCTCCAGTTCCATCACCAATAATATTGAATTCTTGTCCTAAACCATTTGCATAGTTGGAACCTGATGATTCAATATAAACAGTTTTAATTTGATTCTCATTGACACTTGAATCTGCAGACTCTCTAATAGTTCTTATTTGAGATTCTGTGCTAGTTTGCCATTCATTAGGAACAGTGATGTATTCTGTGGAATCAAATTTGATAATATCACTTGGTGGAATGGTAAACAGATATTTCCAGACATATCCATCACCACTATCACCAGCTCTAGTTGGTTCTAAATCTGTAAACTTGGGTTGATCTTGAGAAACATTTCCTTTTGGATTATCACCACTAGATCCATTTTCAATACAGATGTAAACTCTGAAATCCTCATTCATTACATAATAATTTGCATCATATAACCTAGATGCATTGGTTATAGGAGCTGGACTAGTAATGCTATAATCATCACGATATATTTCATACCTACTTCCAGATACCCAATCAATACGACGAACTAATCGTCTCACATTTGCAGAAGTTACCTTCTTACCATATAAAACAAGATCACCTGCGTGATTGTTGTATGCAACATTATCAATTGGTGCTGGTGGATTGGTATTCCAAGCAACTGTCCTACCAAAACCAACATTAGTTGGGTTCGGTAGACCAACGGTGATATAATATGAGTTACTCGTAGATTCAACAGAATCTACAAAGTTACTGGCATTCAAAATTCTAAATTGATCAGTAACAATTGCTGACATCGTTATCGTTTTTTATATATTTATAGGAGATTATTGAATGTAGAATGACAGAGTGTTATCGGCTTCAAGACTTGTACCATCAGCGCGTGGTTTTTTGGAACGTACTGCTCCAGTCTTACCTTCACCAAAGGTTCCTCTTCTTTGGATAGTTGGGAAGGTTGACAACCCTGCATCAACAGTTAAACCAGTGACTCCAATAGAAATTCCATTGGTTCTGTTATCATAGTTATATATTCTTCCCCAAGAAAGTTTTCCAAGAGAAGTGGTTAATCCTGCCTGAATATCATCAAAATTACCACTTTCAAGTATTCCAATTACAGGACTACCTGAATCAACATTACAAATGATTTCTGCATTCGACGCAAGACTTGTTATCGAATTGACAATATATACATTATCGAGGAATGTTGTGCCAATACCGACAACTGCAGAATCATCACTATTTACAGAAGTAACTCCGTTACCAACTGTAGTTTCATAAATCATAATAGGATATCCTGCGACCAGATCTAGTGCATCAGAAGCGACATTTGCTTCACCATTTTCACCATAGTCCTTCATTGCACGGAAGTTAAACTTCAATGCGAGTGGATGTCCACCAGTACCAGTTGTTGTACTAATTCCAGTAATTACTCCATTGAAACCCTGAACATTTTGAACAGTGTTAATAGTCTCATAGAGAGGTGTAGGAAGTGCTGTAATGATTTTAGGTGGATTTGTATTTGTATATCCAAATCCAGGATTCGTTATAGTAACTACAGAAACTTGACCATTTGAAATGGTGGCAGTCGCAGTAGCAGTTGTTCCAACACCAACACCAACTTCTTTAGGTGCAGAGAACTTAAGGTCAATTGTAGAAGTGGTGTATCCAAGTCCAACATTATCAACAGTTATTGCAGAGACAGTGCCTGCAATCGAAACTGTTGAAGTGAATTCTGCAGAAACTGGTTCATTTGAAGTTTCCATCATAAATGCATCAAATGTAAATGTATTCTGATTGAGATCTAAAATGATTTCATCATAATCAAAGAATTGTGCATTATCTACGAAGATATCAGTTGAAGTTGGTGTAACATCACCGATGATTTTTGCTGTTGGGAAGACTTTAGTTTCTAATACGGATCTTACCTTACTAATAATATCTCCTTTAACGTAGATATCTTTCTTCTGTTTGATCCAATCAAATGGTCTGAAGTTGGTATCATCAACACCTGGTCCACTGTAGATATTGGTTTCTATAATATCAGAACCCGTAATTTCGGTGATCGCTCTACTATCAATTTGTTTCTCAGTTGTTGAAACTAATGGTTGTCTCAACATTCTTACATCATCACCAACCTTCAAAGTCTCTGTAGTTTCTACCTGGACAACATCAATACCATCTTGACCAAGGTAGAAGAAGATATCAACTTTATCATTGACTTTTGGCGCTTCCATAAACATAAATGAAGTTCCACCAGTAAACTGATATGAGTAACCAGGAGTCTGTAATACGCCATTAACAAAGATCACAAGAACTGAGTCAAGATCAATATTTGCAGAAAGAGGATTATTTGGATCCAATTCAAAACTCAGAAGTTCACCTTCGTAAAATAGTGGGAATCTCTTCCTTGTACCATTTTGATAACCGAAGATGCTATCAATATAATCCATTTCACCGAAAGACCAAGAAGAGAATCTATCAGTAAATGTTTCTACAACTTCTAGTTGGAAAGGTGATACTGGTTGTGCAAAATCTTTTGCTGTTACAAGACCAACAGCTTCAAGAATATCACCAGGTTTGAATCCATATCCAGATCTTGCAATTTTGAAGGTATCAATTAAGAATAGTGTAGATCCAATACCAACATTACTTGTTCCTGCTGCACCTACTGTAAGATTGAGTAAGAGATTTCTACCAGTTTCAGTTGTAGCACCAATACCCAATCTGGAAACACCAACAACCTCTACATTCTCATAGTTTGGTTCAGGAATGATCAGTGCTGGATTGATATATCCCTGACCAGGATTTGTGATTGAGAATGCTAAAGTTCCACCAATACCAACGGTTGCATCAATAACAGCACCAGTTCCACTGCCACCAGCAGACCCAACACCAACACTAATTGTATTAGTAGTGAATGATGTGATTGCTAAAGTTGCTCCTGCAGCAGGATCAGTTGCTCTTGGATATGGTTGCTCAGTGAAGAAGTCATCATTAGAGCAACTAAAGATCAGACTATCTGTTGCAATCTGAATAGTATCTGTAGTATCCAAACCGTGATTTGGAATAGTCAATCTAAGCACGCCTGTATGAGAGGTAAAGTCTGCTTTAGTTGGTGTGAATGGTCCACCAGTGCTTGCAGTGATGCTGTTACTTGAAGATCTTACAAACTTGTGCTCATATGCCAGATCAGTGATACCAATAGAAACTGGTTCTCTGTATCCAGATCCAAAGTTATTAGTAAAGAATCTTCTAACAGTTCCACCAGTCTCATAACTATGTGGAATTGTAGAAGGACCTACTCTTATTGCAACTTTTGTTGCACTAATGACATTAATGACATCAACTGGATAATCATAATCTGGGAAGATAGTTGTTGTAACACCAGAATGTGCTGAAGCACAACTAAATTCAAGATTATTAAGTTTTACAAGATCTCCACCTAAAATGTTATGAGAATCGTCAGTTTCAATTTCAAGAATCCCTGTAATATTATTATAAAGTGCGGTAGATATAGCAACCGCAGAACCAACTGTATTGATTCCAATAAGATCAGTTAGTTGACCTGTAGAATTCTTCAAGACTTTAATCTCTGCACCAACAAGAGGTGCATATCCAAGACCAGGAGTAGAACCTAAGGAAACAATCAGACCACCGCGTGGAAGTTGATTTTGGTTAATATCAAAGTCGGATTGAATAAATGATCCGTCTACAGAAGTAATACCTGTGTAAATTACACTCGTGATACCTACTGTACTATCATTATCAATTTCATAGTTATTTCCTGCATTATTTTCAGTAGAAGGGGTCTGGAACACACCATTGATGAACAGAATACCATTACCAGCATCAACACCAGTTGTATCTGCACCACCAACCTTCAATGTATATGTCTTACCAATACCAGTGAAAGAATCTGAAATATCATCAAATACCATATTGGTATCATAATCAGATCTAAGGAAAGTTCTTCCAGAGAATTGTGCAGTTACATATGGAAGATTACTTTCATTTCTTCTTGCTCTGTTATTTCCTTTTGGTGGATCAATAAAATGAACTTCATTTCCAACAATGTTGAGAGCACCTCTGTAAATCTGAACGTTTGATCCATCGGAGTGAGACGTTGCTGCAGATCCGACAGAACCTCTTTGTACAGCAACTGTTGGGAATGTAGCAGCAAGACCAGCGGCAATAAGACCGTTAATTGGACCAAGAATTTCACCACTTACATTGGTACTAAGACCAACTTCAATGACCTTCATATATTCATCATCAACTCTAAGAAGATCTCTTGGTTGAATTGAAGAAATACCACTAATGTTGAAAGTTGAAATACCTGCAGGAATTCCACCACTTAAATAGTGACCATTAAAATCAAGTTTGTGATTGATTGGAGTGAATGTAATTGGTTGCTGTACAATACCATCAATAGCGATAACGGTTTTACTTAACTTCTTAGTAAATTCTAATTCATGAGCATTTCCAATTCCAGAATCAGTGAAGGTTACAGATATACCTGCAGCAGCAAACTGTGGTGTTGTCGATAATCTAAAGGTATCTGGAGTTATGGCAATTGGGTAAACTCTATCTGGTAGTTTATCTGTAACAATACCAAGGTGATTGACAGTTGCACCAATACCCATTGGTTGTGTGCCAATTCCAGCAAAAGTTGAAGTTGGTCTATAAATCAACTCTTCTCCAGTATTGAAGAAATGATCTCTTAATGTGAAAACACCTGTTGAATAATTGATCTTAGTAGTATCTGCAGGATCAAATGTCTTCACATAAATTGGTTTACCTTCATGAGTTAGTGTAAAGTTCGTCCTATTTGCTCTTAGACCATTGAGTCCATCAAATGCTGAGAGGAATACTAACTGACTGGTTGGACCATATGAAAGTGGATTTGCTTGGTTATCAAAGTCCATCTCTCTGTAGAACACTTCACTAAATGCTTGTGCCTCTACATCATATCCAGAATCTGGATAGAAATTGAGATAGAATTCATCACCATTAATCTCTGAACCAAATGTACCAAGACCAGTAACATTATCAACTGGTGCAAATGGTCCAGGAGTAACAGTTACCTCATTAGTTCTTGAATTTGAAAGAATGTTAACTTGGTGTATTGCTGATGTTGTTCCAGCAGAAACACGAACAATTGCTGCCGCAGCAGAAATAAATTTATTATCAAAAGTTCCAACTCTTACCTTATCAGTTCCAAATCCAATAGTAGATTCAAGTCTTGCACTTCTTTCAGTTCCTGCAGGTTGATTATTAAGAAGGAATCTATAAGTTCCAATTCCAGTTGTAGTGTTACCGAATCCAACAATGTGAGTTCTATAATCGAAAGCATCAACCTCATCAAAGTTGCGACCACGTACAGAAACAATACCTGAATTAGCATCATAAATTGCACTAACAAGTCCAACATTTGAGGCACTGTAAGATTGAGTATTATGGTCAAAATAATATTCACTTACATAAGTATTAGTTCCATCAAAATCTATTGCAGCTTCAACATAATTAGTTTCTCCACTAAATCTATTGGAAATCTCAATATTTGCAAATAGTCCATTAAAATCATTACCATCAAACTGTGCAAGTGTTCCAATATCATTACCACCAGGTACGCTAGAGAGACCGACAAAAGAACTAATAAGATTTACAGAACCGATTGCCTGAGTGCCAACACCAGAGTTTCCAGGAGGAAGTGCTTGGAACAGATATGATTTCTTGAGTACTTTGATGTCATGATCAGTTTCAAAAGCATCTGTTGGAGTAAAGACAAGAGTCTTTCTTCCAAAACTATCAATATTTGCTGTAAAATCTCCAAGTTTATTTTTTGTAAATGAACTGTACTTTTCAAACAAGAAGATATCATTAGTAGTTGATTGAACAACTAATTCTGATAATTGAACATCCTTACTATCTGGGTCAGCGATTTGTACAACATATCTTACATGATTGTCTACAAAATCTATTTCTTCGATTTCAACAAAAGTATCTTTAAATCCTCTACTTGAGAACTTGTTACTAATATCATCATGAATAAGAACTCTATTAGTTCTACATTCAATATAATCTGTCAACTTTCTATTTTGAATTTGTAGAGCATTCGATTGTGTAAGACCAGTAACAGGACTTACTCTTGGGTCAACATCTACAGCATTATCAAAATTGTTGATAATATCAACTCTTCTTTCATTAACTACATCAAGAATTACAATTGATGTAGTTGTTCCGCCAAGACCAATACCACTTCTACCAGTAGAGGTTACACCAACATCAGCAAAGTTTTTAAGTCCTGCTGGGTGAACAATACTGTTTACTGGGGTAGAGAGTTCATCCCAGGTTATTGGACTCTTGATAGAATATGAAAGATTCTGATAATAATCATTATTAGGAGTTACTTGATAATCCTCACTAATCTTACCGATATCATCATTCCAACCAAGTTCCATCCTTGAGGAATAATCAATTACAAATTTCGCTCTCTTTCTATTAATATTAGTTACTTCTGCAACTACACCACTGATGATTCCTTTGATGATATCACCTTTTTTGAGATTATATCTTCCATTATATTTGATATAGTCATCTCTTACCAAGGAGATAAAGGCATCTTCAGAACGGAATCCATTGCCATCACTATTAACAAACAATCTTTCATTCTTTGTGAATGTTCCTCTCTTCTGCTTGATATTAATTCTAGGGTAGATATTCTCATTAATAAGACTTGCATATCCAGACTGATAAGTCTTTGCAATACCTGCATTGGTTGTAAGACCGACTCCTGCATCATCTACAAGTTGGAAAGTAAGAGTTGCTGGACTGGTATTTGCAAATTGAGTTACCTTGAATAGTTGATAGTTATAATCGCTAGAGTTAAATCCAGATCCATCTGGTGAAGACATTTCAATGCCTTCAACGAAGACTCTATCGTCAACAGCAAATGGTGATTGATTATATCCTAGAATTGGTGTTTTAAGAACGCAGGTTGCAATACCAGTTGGTCCGCTAACCATAGAAACAATACCAACACCATTTGAGTTGTTGATCGCAAAAATCTTATGTGGTTCAGAGTCCAGTCCAAATATTGGTGCTAATTGAACAACCTCAGCAATAGATCCATTTGGTGCTTTTGCAACAAGGGTTGTTGTATCTACAATCTCCTTGGTTGTATCATTCCAAAGAATAAGATCTGGATCAGAAAGATATTTTGCACCAGCAAACTGAATGTCAACTTCCTGGATGGTATCTAGATTATCTACGCTGACAATAGGAGGGACAAATGCTTCAGGTCTTAAGGTTTTATCTGAAGGGTAGTCATAACCAATATCACGAATCCTACTCTTTTTAATTCTACCAATCGAAGTAGATACTGCAACAATATTGGCATTTACGCCATTAGTTGATGTAACATCTTTGAACTTAGGAAGTTTGTCGAAATTGAATCCCTCTGCAATGACTTTAACTTTAGAAATACTTCCATTAAGTGCATTTGAAGATCTGGTATTATACTCCAGAGTATCACAATCATCACTACTATATGACAATATAGTTGGATATCTGAATGGTGAAATCTTAAACTCAGTTGTTGAAGATGTTGTTGAAATTCCAAATACAGAGTACGTTCCATTATATTCACTATTTTCATATCTAATTTCTGAATATGCTTTAACTTCAGTATCTGCAGTACTAATATATCCACCCTTTTCTAAACCATAGTAAAGTCTTGATGGAACATTATTAGAGTAATTTATAGTCAGTGAAGAATTGGAATCAGTGCCAAAACCAACACTACCAAGACCAACTACATTGAAGTCTCTGGAATCCCCTGAACTGATATATTCGTTAGTGAAATCCTTGTCTCTGTAAATCTTTAATTGATATCCCCTAAGTGAAATATCTTGAAGATTAAACTTCAAGTCACTATTTCTTACAACATCAATTGGTGGATTGATAGCAGAAATATAATGATTGACACCACCAGATGCACTAATACTTACTGCATTTTCTGTTTTTGCATTCGACTCAAAAAGAGTCTCTGCAAGTCTAAATCTATCAACACTATCTTGAATTATGTAATAAGTTCCAGTGGTTAGACCAGAAGCAACTTCTGTTGCCTCATAGAATACTTTATCACCAGTCTTATATCCATGATCTTGATAGGTAAATGATCCATCTGAAAGAGAGATTCCAGTTGAGTTAATACCAATTGTATTGACAAGAATCTTCTTCTCATCCTCATTGAGTTTTATATTTAATGCACCGGTGGTTCCAAATCCAACAACTGTGTTTGGAACTACGTTCAGTTTGATGATATCTCTATTCAGAAGACCGTGAGTTGATGATGTACTAACAATAGTTGTAATTCTATCAACGTTTCCAAGAACTTGATTTCTATTTGTTTTGAGAAGATATTCTGAATTATTAGATCCATCACTATAGAAGAATAATCCTTCAGATGCAGTGGTCAATCCAACTTGTGTTGTTAATCCAATTAAATTCTCACCTTTGTTTATAACAAAAACATCACTCGATAATGTATTTGTGTCTGGAATAAAGAATGTTCCCTGATTTGAAGAATCATTTCCTACAATAAGAGAATCTACACCAGCTAAAGTACTCTTAGTAAACGTAAGTCTCTCACCAGTCTTAAATCCATGATTAGGCAAATAGATCGCTCTACAGGGAACAGAGACGCTAGATGTAGTAACTCCAACTGATCTTACCTTCTCTTGAGCACCACCTGCAGTAACTCCAACACCAACTGATTTTGTTGCATTGAAATAAACTAACCTATCCCTTCTAGAATCAAACTTTGTAGTTTTTACTGGAAGTCTTACTCTATCAGAACTTAAGCTAAGATCACTTCCAAAGGAGTGTGCTACACCAGTAGATCCAAATCTCTTAACAGTGATTACACCATTTGAATAGTCATTAAGAACTCTTACAGTCTCAGTGCCATCGGAGGATGTAATTGTTATAGAATTGCCAATTGATACCTCTCTAAATCTTCTAGAAACAAAAATATCTTCAAATTTACCACCAGGAAGTCCAGAGTAACTGGTCATTGTTCCTGCAAGACCAACTGACTCAGTGGTAAATCCTATTCTCTTAGATCCACTAAGGAATGGTATTGAAGTTGAAAGACCAGATATAAGAACAGTATCATTATTATTGAAATCATATCCATCACGATTATAGGCAGAAACTTGGTTGTCATTATCCCAAACAAATACACAGTTTACATTTCTTTCTAATTCAGTTCTAATTGAAGATATACCAGCACCCCTCAATTCTTGAACTTCACCTCTGAGACCAGCACCACCACTACCCTCAAAATCAAAATTAACTCTATCACCTATAGAGTAACCAACTCCACCATCAACAACCGTAATATCGGTAACAGAACCTTTTGTAACAGATTCTACATTGGAACGTTGCTCAAAACTTTCATAAGATTCATTGATAAAGTCATAATCTGCGTGTGGATCACTGACTTTATATGGGAAAGTATTTCTAACAAGATCATTTCCATTAAAATCAAATGTTTGATCTAAAACTAAATTATCAGTTATTACCTGTGTCTTAAATTTGTTACCAATAAAATATGGATATGCTGGTGCAAATTTTGCCGAGTTTTGTGTACTAGTAGTAACTCCTACAAAATATGCATAAACTCCATTTGGAAACTCTGGAGTTTTGCAGAATCTGCCATTATGTAAATCGAGATCACCACTATTGGTGTACAGATAATCTTCTTTAAAGAATCCTGGTTCAAAAGTAGGTGGTCTATCAACAACAGAATTGGTGCTTAATTCATATCCAGTTTCAAGTCTAGTTACACCAGACTGAACATTATCTGCTGTCTGATACCCAAAAGGTCCATAAATTGGATTTCCATCATATGCCCATCCAATAATAGGTGAGTGTGATCCATCTAAAGATTCAAAGTTAGATGCAAGATCTTCAGAATATCCATACATTCCATAAACTAATGAATCCTGCTTCTCATCTTTATAAAGACTAGAATAGATTTCTGGATTTCTTGTTGCAGAAATTTTTCCAAATCTGAAAGCATCGTTTACTGTTAAATCTCTAACTCTCGTATTGAAAATTGCACCAGATCCTCTAGAATCTACAAATAGAGAGGTAGAAGATGCACTGTATCCAATACCTGTGTTAATGACAACAACATCATCAACCTTTCCATTCAAAAGCACAGGTCTAAGAATTGCACCTGTTCCGCCAGAGGGATCTTCTACTCTAAGTTCAGGAATCGAATCATATTCAGATCCTTTGTTCAATACCTGAACATCAACAATTTTTCCATTAGAAATAATTGGTGCAAGTTGAGAATTTTTACCTTTACTGATTGAAATTCTTGGTCTTGTGTGTAGATTGAATACGGTAGATCCATATCCAGTTCCAGACTCATACAAATATGCATCAACAATCTCGCCAGTTACAATTGGTGTAAAGGTGAATGTTCCAATACCAGCTGCTCCAAATGAAACATTTGCGTTAACTTTGATCTCTGGATATTGGAAAATATGATATCCACTTCCAATAGAATTAAATTTGGTAAATTTAGACTTATTAATATCATCTACAAATGTTCCGGCAACGCCAACATTCACAAGTCTGAATTGATCTGAATCTACAAACTGAATAGAGTAACTATTAGAAGTTGAAAGACCAGCAATAGAATTGCCTGTAGTTTGATATGTAACTACTTCTCCTGTCTTGAATCCATGATTCTTAAAGTAGACAGTATTATATTCTGTGGAAATACCACTAGACTTTACTCTCAGTTTTCTATGTGCATAACCAGATCCACCGTCAAGAACAGTAATAGACCTTACATTATTTTGAGATAGGGTTCTAAACTTATGAATACCGGATGCTGAAGTTGCAGCAGATAGACCAATGGTGTTAATACCAGTATTTGCAGCAGTACCTGATGCAGTATCAGTAAATGCATCAGAATCATTTTTAAATAATCTAACAGTTGATGGATTTATAACTCTGACTACATATTCGTCACCACTACTTAAACCACCTGTTGCAATATTATTTGGATCATATGCATCTCCAATTTGAATGGGATCATTACCATTTTGATTGTAGATAATATGCTCACCATCCGCAAGATTGTGATTATCTCTAAATGTAATCGTTTCATTGTCAGGATCGATTCCACCACCAATATCTAATCTACGACTATCAAATGTGATTTCTCTAAATCTTGCTCCAATAACTGGTTCCAAAGAACAACCAGATCCATTTCCACCTACCAGGTCTAGGGACAAGAATTCATCAAATCCAAAGTCTTGAGGATCAACAATAACTTCTTTAACACTACCAATAATGACTGGTTCAACCTTTGCACCAGTTCCATCTGGAAGACCAGTTGTTGATGCAATATCCTCAATAGTCAATTCTGGTGGATTTATAATATCATATCCTTTACCACCATTAAGAACTTCAAATTCTTCTAATGGTCCATAATATATTTTATCTCTAGAATCGGGACTTACAATCTCTACACCGTCAACTAATACGCCAACATTATCTACAGTTCTATCAACACTACTACTATTCTCTAACTGCTGTGTTAGTGGAAACTTTCTAACAATTTGCTTACTTGAAAGAGTTCTATTTTCATGTCTCTTCAGAGTGAAGTTATGTTCTCCTGCACCAAAGTTTGGATTGAATCTAGAAATATCATCAAAGTTTGCTATTGTCTTAGCATTGTTGGCAAGTTGAGACTTTGAGGCATATAATTTTATTTCATTTGCAGCAACAAGTTTTACAAAATAACTTTCTCCAGACGAAAGTCCAATCAAAGGACTTTGTGCAGTGTAAACTACTTCATCACCATCTCTAAAATCTACTGGTGTAGAAAATACAATAGTTTCATAAGTTTTATAGTAAGGACTGTAACCACCCAATCCTTGAGTATTGTTTGTACCTAAAGATTTGACATATCCATCAGGAAGTGTAGATTCAACAATATCATCTACAATGTTATATCCAGGGAGAGAATTAGACGCCAAATATCCAAAGGATGATGAATCGTCTACGTAGATATTAGATGCGTTTGCAATGTATACTTCATTACCTACAGTAAGAATTACTCCAGAACTTTTTGATTTTACAACCTTACGTCTAATACTATAATCTTTAGTTGGATCTGGTGTAAAAGTACCAATGTTGGATAGAGTAACTTCCTTGTTTAATTTGTTTATTGAACTTACAGTTGCAAAAGATGCATTTACAACATTTGGATCGGGTACAACTACTTGCTGACTATCACCAATTAAAACTTCAACTGAATCTCCTAATTTTAGATATGCCTTATCAATATCGGAAAATAATGTAAATACTGAGGAGTTTATCTCTTCTACCTTAAATCTTGGGCTGGTATTGTATACCCAAGAATTGGCAAACATTTCCTTATAAGTTCTATCAACGATGGGGTTCTCAATAACCTCACCAACGTTTCTTGTGGTTATTACCTCATCCTCTTCCATCAAGGGAATGTCTACCAGAGGTTCAAATTCTGATAAAACTCCAGTGATTCTCATATCACATCTATTCTCAATATCACCATTTTCATAACCAAAAATGGTTTCATCTGCTCTTAGAAGATCAGCAAGATTGATTTTTGATGTAACACCAGTACAACCGTAGAACTGATTAATACTCTTTGAGGTATAATCAATTCTATTATTTCCAGATATAATAGTTCCTGTTTGACCAAATCCTATTGTAGAGTCAACACTAATTACTGTCGCATTTACTTCAACTGGTTCTAATGCCCTAGATGCTCCAGGGATAGTAAAGATACCTTCTACAAGATCTCTATCATTATATCCAACAAAGATACCAAGTTTATAGAATGTTTTTGTATCTCTTGTAAAAATTTCAACGTCCGAAACTGACGCATTAGTATTAATATCATCCGACTTAAATATTGTCTGTCCTTCCAATCCAAAAGGATTTCCAGAAATATTTTCTGCTACAATAACTTCTCTTCTAATATATTCAGCAGAAGATGGTTTGATAAGTCTACTTTCAAGATCTAATACTTCTGCATTAACTCCATAGAGAACTTTGAATAAAATTCTAATGGATTCTGCAATACCTTTCGACTGATAGAAGTTTCTTGCATGCTTGATGAAGTTTCCAACATCCAAATCAGAAACAAAATCATACTCCTCTAATCCTGGAGTAAAGGTTCTTTTTAATTTTTTATAGAACTCTTGTAAGAAGATAACACTTAAGTTCTTTACTAATGCCCCATTGGCCGCGGCGGATGCAGAAGACTCACTGAAAAGAATATTTTGGCGGTTTACATTACTGAAAACACTAGAAATACCTTCATCATACCCAGTGATTCCACTAAATCCACGAACACAATTAAGGAAAGAGGTATCAGTCTTTGATTTATAGGTGATAATTTCATCACCAATTTGCAAAAGACCATATTCATCAGGAAATCCCTTTGTGGAGGTTACCTGAATAGTATCTTGAGAAGATGTAATGTCTGCCGTAAGTGATGTCTCACCTACGATAACCTCTGGTACTAGATTATCTACCCTAATATAGCGATCAAGATTGTCAACAAGATCTACGCTACCACCCTGATGTTCTAAAGACAAATAATATTGTCTAAAAAATTCTACAGCGTTTGGGAAATCAGCAACTAAAAACTCTGGAAGTTGGCTCTCAATAATCTTATTGAGTTGCACTCTCTTCTCAAATTGCGACATATTTTATTTCCTCTCTAAATCTCCGTTGGAATAACTTGAAGTATAATAGTCTCTTGTGAAAGACACGCCAGAAATATCTTCACCAGATGCAATAACATCTTTAACCATATTTATTGTACTACTTGGAACGTTAAAACTGAGATAAAGGTCCTTGAGACCAACTACATCATTAGATTCTGGGAATGCCTGAACCTCAACAATATTATTTGGTCTATCAGTCTCAACGATGTTAATAGTATTAAGAATAATCTCACCCTTCATATAATCAACCACACCTGCTTCTTTAGCAACAACAGTTTTTACACCGTTAGCACCAACTTTAACTATAGAAATAACTCCACTCTTAAGATCTGCGTTTGGTAGATCTGTAATAAAACAAGTTGCGTTATCACCAACAATCTTAAATCCTGTAGACTTAATATTCAATCCATTTGGTTTTACGTTGAATCTATTACCAAAGCAAAGTTCATACTGAGCAAACTGATTAATCAGTGCCTTCATATCTCTTCTAATTTTAATCTTAGTAATGTTAGAAGTAATCGCACTATCAACACGATCAATCAGTTGAAGGATCTTACTATACTTAAACCTTCCACCAAAACGATTCATATCAACATCTTTGGAGTATACTCCAAGAGTATCGATAATATTTGTCCTTAAACCATCAACAGTGGCAACCTGTGATGAGTTATAGTAAATATCTGATTCAAGTTCAACATAAAGAACCTTAAGATCAATAATTTTTTGATTGATACCTGCAATTGAGTACTGTTTGATCTTATTCAGAATGTTTCTTTTATCAAAATCAGAGACATATGTACCATTTTTAGGTTTAATGCTGATTTGAACGGTACCGAACTGTGGTGGTACTAATTCTTCACCACCAACAACTGCAACAGATTCAGTATTTGGGTAAACTGAAGCAATAATTGCCTCATAATCTCTTGATGTAACCGCTCTGTATTGCGCTGAGTAAAGTCTGGGGGCAAAATACTTAATAGAGGATACATCTTCAATTGCGCCGCCGTTAATCGCCTTCTGAATGGTTGTGACAGGCACTGATCCACTAGGAATTACCCTTATTCCTGTCTGATCCGTAAGATTTGCTTGGAATTCAAAGACAGAGGGTCCATTTCCTGCTTCACCATCAGTAACAATGTAACTTACAGTGATAAGTTTGCCATTTTCTAACTTTTTACCAAAATATCCATCACCAAACAGCAATTCATACCTTTCATCTTGAACTTCTTGAAGTAAATAGATCTCAGAGTTCTCATCAATGTTTAAAATATTGTCAACTCTACTAAAATCTCTACCAGTTCCTGCTTGACCAACGGTAGACACGTTTACTCTGATAGTTGAGGTGTCAATATTTGGATTATCAAGGATAAAACGCTGATCTACCGACGTATCAGTAACAAATTGACGTGTAAGAAGCGTTCCTTGGAAAAGTTGTATGGGTTTTGCTTCAGTTCCGAACTGTGCTACACCATTAATTACCGCAGCAGTAACGTTTTCTGGTATTGAGAAGCGATATGAACTGTTATCTTGCCCTCCAATGCACACCAGACCTGCTTCAACGGTGATAAAACCGCTACTGGTAGTGGTAGGGACGGAAAAAGTTACGTTTGCCTTAGCGGCGCTTGTAGAGCGAGGTACATAACCAATATTTCGTGCCAATGATACGACATTTTCACGTACTGTCGCACCATCTAGGAAGGATTCATTGACTACGAGGTTAGCATTAAACGCATTAATGTACGTATTGTATGCTAAAGTGTCAATTAATATCGAAAAATTAGATCCTTCAAAGTCAAAATCCGTAAAATTAGAGTTGGAACGGAGATATGCTTTGATTTCTGCCCTAATTTGGTCGAAATCTAGGTTAGTAAACTGTGTAAAAGGCATTGTTTATCGTGTTGCCTCTAATATGAATGAGAATGACTGTGTTGGATAATCTAAACCTACGACATCAAAGAAAACATTTACATCAAAACTGTTATTATCGGGTTGTGGATTGACTTGAACTTTTAAATTTTCAACTCTATCCTCATAAAAAAGGATTGTTTCGCGAATTTGGTCCTGAATAACACGACTTGAGGCGACATCGACGAACTCAAAAAGACTTCTGCGAATATCAGACCCCAAGTCAGAGTTAAAAAAGCGTTCTGTAGGTATCGTTTCGACTAAATTACGTACAGATCTGATAATTGCACGTTCATTAATAAGTACAGGAAGGTCCTTCGTCACAGGATGTGGGTCAAATGAGAAACTAATATCCTTAAATGCTCTTGAAACCCTCGTACTAGGCATTGAAACGGTAGATTTTTCTGAATTTATTTATATCCCCTATTCAGAAATCTGACCATAAGTCGGTTCTGTTCCATCATTATCAGTTTTTTCGTAAAGATCACTTTGTTTCTTAGAGTCGCTCTTTTTAGGCGTCAAATCATCATTAGCAATTTCACGAAGCATCTTTTGATGCTGATCATTAGCTAGATTGTCAAGAAAATCGTTCATTGTTTCACTCTCATAGTAGTCAGTTACGAGTCTTGTGGTGCCCCACATTTCTCTCATGTATCTAGTGTCTCTATCTACAGGTGAATTACCCATATCAATCATCCTTTATTATTAATTAGTATCCTGCTCTTATACGTGGTCGAGGAGTTTGATTCTTCCTAAGAGCAGGATTTTTATGATATGCATTAGGTCCTGTTACTTGATCATATCCACCAGCACGTTGAGGAGTTGCTAAGATCAATGCTCCAGCAGCAAGTGCAGGTTTAACAAGAGGTCCTGCTTTGCTAGCAAGACCTCTCCAACTCAATGATGGTGCAACCAAACCAGCAGTATCAAGTACAGCATTCGTTACTGGTTTATTACCTGTTGCTCTTTTAAGGGTATTAACAACTGGTTGTGCTATTTGATCTTTCGCGTAATACCTTCCCATACCCGAAGCACTTTGACGTATGGATCGGAGTGGATTCTTTTTAAAATTTCTAAGTCCTTGTCCTACATCATTAATTCTATCTCTTGCAAAGTTGCCAACATTAAATTCATTGATGGTTTCAGAATGTGTATATGCTTCTGACACAAACTGCGTATATGTTTTCATTTGACTAATCTTTTTAGGTATTTATTAAAAAAGAGGGGTCGTGCCCCTCTTACTATTAACCTCTGCCTTGTCCGCGATAT
>Ga0207993_1000118_pt1 | contig 31062 bp, 47 predicted proteins | sample ETN01SmetaG_2_FD_185791 | JGI IMG/M metagenome (GOLD analysis project Ga0207993, IMG submission 185791) | Marine microbial and viral communities from oxygen minimum zone, Eastern Pacific Ocean - ETNP2014F12-01SV265 (SPAdes) (version 2) | ecosystem: Environmental > Aquatic > Marine > Oceanic ...
TAGACTACTTGTGCGATTCTTGCTAAGTCACTTTTGAGTCCTTCGACATTATTGTGCAGATAGTCTAATGTATCCGATACACTTTCATAATCAGATTTCTCTGGACGCCTGTACATCAATGTTGGGCGTTCTAATTGTGTCACTCGCTGCTCCAGGCTCGTCAACCTCTCGGACAACTTCAGGAGTACCTTCTCCATGTTCTGCGGCGGCCTGTTGGACTCTGCCATCATTTTGATCACCTCTCATATATGACTCGGATGCCCTTGACTCAAACTCGTCACAGAATGCATCGAAGTTTGCAAGGATTTCATCGTAGTTTTTGAACTCGACTTTTTCAGACATTTTTTTGCTGGGAAATTTTTTTCCTTTTCAAGGTTTTGAAAAAACCATTTTCAAATATATTTATCGATCGTCTGGATACTTTTGTAGGTTAGTGAATGGTTAGGAGTCCCATCGCTCGGCAACCCTTAACCAATAAAAAAGGGGGCATATTACTGCCCCCTACTGTTAACACACATGACCTAGGACTTACGGAGGTTCGACTTAAAGAGCATATTCCACTGGGGTCGCTCACCCGTGCCCTGCCTAGGTCATAGAGGATTACATTTCCTCTATGGTTTCATCCATCTCGACTGCGTTAATCTTTGGGTCGTCCCATCTTACGCCGTCGCCTGTGGTCTCTGATCCAAAATAATCCATCAACTCTAGGAAGTGTTCCCAATCACGTGCCCCACGTGCTATGTTGTAAAGACCTTGGTCGTTGCCTATCCATAGTGCTGCGTTCCATGTCTCGTAGTTTGTCCACCCATTATATTCTGTGTCTGGTGTGAGTAGGTCTGCTTGGTATGCTGTGGTCATGTGGTGTAATGTGTTTGTGTATGTTCTTATTATAGGGCACAGTCAGTGGTGTGGTGTGTATGCTGTGCCACTTTGTGAACTGGTCTACTTGTTACGCCATACACGTTGGTATGCCATAGACTGTAGGGGATGGGGGTGTACTATGGTTTGCACCATGTCCCAGAGTTTCGCTTCCCTCTCATGCATATACTTACCCGTCACATTGTACACGTTAAGTGCTGAGAGGTCGAAGGGTTCGCAGTGTGTGACTTGAAGTTTCATTTTGCTAGAGGTGAATTGAAATATTTGACGTTCACCACGTAGAGGGTGACCATTGCAACCACTATGCCAGCGAACCCTAGAAGTAGGATTGGCGACTGTGGGAAATCGTAGGTTGGAATTGCTGTCATGATTAGTGCCTGTCTGAGATGTACCATGTTCCACCAGTAGGAACTTTGAGTTGTTGGAAATTACGCTTTGCCATTGCGTCAAGTGCTGCCCTTACTACTGGATCATTTGCTGCGGTGTCGTTCATGAGAACCGCTCCGTTGTAGTATGCTTTGAGTTGTTGTTTGTTGTTCATGTCTTTATTATAATGCATGATCCAAGGTTTGCTACTTGAGGTGGGACAGTTGTTGATCTGTCACAGCTGAAACCTGTTCATCAGCATAGACCCTCACCCACTTAATAGGGGTCGTGTTGTTGTTGATTCTGAAAATCATTTGATCTCCAAACCTCAGCTGATCCGCTGCTACTTTGTACGCGGTTTCGATGTCTGCACAGTATACGCACCCGTCACTGTCAAAGTTGAATGTGCTTGCTGGTTGAACTGCCCAAGTTGTTTGCATGTTTGTTTCTGTGTGTCGTTGAATTAATTATAAACGTTATCACCACGGAAAGGATGGACCATAGTGACACTTTGTGAACTGGTCGTATCCCCACCACCTCGTGATGGGGCATGTTATAATGTGACATCAGGCAGCGAGCGTGTACCCTGATTCAAAATCGACTGTTCCATTGTTTGTATTCAAGAACCACTCAAAATTCTTTTGAAACACGCCGCAACCATATGCGAACTCGTAACATAATGCATTAAGTCTAGACTTAGTGGTGTTAGACTGCCAACCGCCGTCAAACAGTTGTAATGACTTAGGTCCCACAGTTGCAATGTGGTTGCCATGTAGATAAACAAAAGAGCAACCGCGAATGTTGATAACTTCAGTGTTATCCTTTCTGAAATCAGAGTTGTTTCTGATTGCTTCGTTCATTTGTCTTTCAATTAGTCTCATGTGTGTTCTGTGTGTTGTACTCTTTAATTATAGGGCATCACGCCGCTGTTGCAAGCGGGTGTGTACCAGTTTCTAAACTGTCCTATCCTTGGTTGACTTGAAGTCGCATTTCATGTACTCTGCAATGTCAGCAACTACTTCATCATAGGCATCGTCCCAATAGTTGCGACATTCTTCTAAGAATTCATGCTCACCCAACTTATCAAAATAGTTGAATAGATCATCTGCAACGTACTCTTCAAGGTCTTTGGTTGACATGTTGTCAACCATTCTCTCTGTTAGAAATTCCTTGAGTTCGGTTAGTAATGCTCTATCCATTAGTAGTCATAAAAGAAAGGGTGTTCAGTCTCCACTGGTTCGGGTTCGTAACTCATGCTTGAGTCAAGGTTTTGTTTGAGATTGTCATCATACAACCTCATTGATAATTCACCCTCTTCCCACATACCACAGTAACCGTGGCGATCTAATGCCTTGTCGATTATGTTCCAAATCTCATGCATTTCCCCATCATTCAAAAATGTGGGGAGATTCCAATAGTTCATCATAAGCACATTCCCTCAAATAGTCTCTGTGCTTGTTTCTCTATTGCATCTAATGTGCCTAGAGTGTTGTTGGTTAACCAATTTAATTCGTCTTCGGTTAACTTGTTTGAGATTCTGAATGATTCCCATGCTTCGTCAAAGCATGTCTCAAGTAATGATTCGTGATGAAGTGTTGACATGTGTGTGTTGTGTCTATAGTTCTATTATACATGTACTAGTGACACTGTGTAGGGTATGAGTGCCACTAATAAAACTGTCACAAGGTGCTTTGACATTTTACCAATCTCCATTAGATTCTGAGAATACGTCTTCGTTCCAGTGTTCCTTTGGTTCTAGAACTCCAACATGTCTCATGATACCGTCATAGATTTCCATGCCACTGCGTGACATTCTACCGCATGTGTAATCCCAACCTAATTCTGTTAGATTGTCTAGAATGAATGAGAGAGAAACTTTTTTCATTTGAGTTGAATGTTGTAATCAATGGATTTAATGCACCATCCCGTGCTAGTAGTAATTTCCTCTATTAGGTCATCATCGTCCGACGCTTCCCAACATCCCAAACAGTTCTTAACTATTTGATTTTGTTCCCACGTATCCAGATGACCGATAGAGTCTGAAAAATCAAACTCTATCGCGTTAACATTGTACATCATGCGAATAGTGGACGCATGTAATCTTTAAACTCCTCACGTCTGTGATCTGCGAGGATTTGCATTTCTTTCTCTGTGATTACTATGTCGTAACCCTCTGCTTTCATTTCGTCGTAACATGCTTGAGAGATGCCCTTGTCTGTTAGGTCATACTTGTGAAGTTCAACGTATTTAAAAAACATGTGTGTCGTGTGTGTTGTGTACATTATTATAATAAGGGATTGCAATGACTACTGCAACCCCTTATGTGACAGTTTGTCTACTGTCCTAGGTATCCTGCAACCATACAACCTGGTTCGTCATAGAACCACGTAACGTCAACATCTGGGTATTTTTCCCTTAGTTCATAGTATATTCCCTCAGGTGGTGCCCAGGCAGTTTCAAAGCAAATATCAAAACTAAATTCATCATCACCATCTGAGATGCCCCCATCTATATCCCACTTCGTCCCCCAGTTGTTCACGTTCCAGTCATACCATCTGTCATCATTCTTTCCATCTGGGAAATCATAGGTAGTATAGACTATATCACCATTTGAGTTCTTACATTCTCTCTTAATAGGTAATGCACCATCCTCACGAGGTGTATTCTTCCAATCTGGTGCTGGTTTGATCTTTTGAAATACATTAGGACTCTCAAAGATCTCTTTTAATTTTTTGATCTGCTCTGTGTTGTCTGAGTAGAATGAAACTCTGTTCTCGCACCAGTTTGGCATAATAATTCAATTTGTAATGTGTGTGATGTGAGAACGAACTGGTAATTCCAGGAGTTGCAAGTACTGCTCACAAGGATCTTTAGACCCAGTTCTACATGTCCATGTTAATGATGGAATCGAACCATCCCTCACATTTATATAATACTAAAAAAGGGCAACTCATTCAAGCTGCCCTGTGCCACTAATTAAACTGTCTACACCATTGCCATCTGTGTGACAACTTGTGAGATCATAACAGCATCCTGTCTAAATGCTTTTTTGTATGCCGCTCCTATCATTACGAACAGCGGGTGAAACGTTTCAATCTCACTGTCTGGAATTTCAACGTAGAGGATCTTTGTCATCTCTTGCTGTCCTTTCCAGAATCCGATCCCGTCGAGGATCGTACCGTATTCAAGCAATGGCATTATGTTGGTCCTTACGAAGTCAGCGAACATTTCATCATCGACGGTACCCGCGTCTGGAATGTTTCTGCCCATTGTCAATTCAAGTCGGATCATGTGTGTTTGTGTGATTAATTATATTATGGCACAAAAAAGGCACCGCGCAACGGGTGCCTGTGCCACTTTGTCAACTGGTTACATGTAACCTTGATCCACGGCGTCCATCACATCACCATACTCACCGATGATGTTCCCGAATGTGTCACGTATGCACACATACTTAGTCTCATCCTCTGACATAGCATAACATAGGTCAAAGGCACGATCCTCATCGGCAGTGGTTTCAATTTCGCCAGTCTCTGGGCAGTGGATTTCAAAAGTCATAATCTCATTCATGTGTATGCTACTATTATAGAGCATAAAAGGTTGAGGGCGACACATGTTATGCCACTACCTCAACTGTCCCATAGATATCGTTCATGATATCTCTCACCCTCTCACGGTCTAGACTGTCACCATCTCCCCATGACCAGTGAACATATTCCAGGTCACCCTTAGCAATGAGATCAAAATACCTTAGTGTTGCATATGCTACCTGCTCAGCTGTTCTGTTCTGATCATATAAACCACCAGGTCCATAGAATGAGAGACAGTATTCAATGAATTCATCAAAATTGTGCATAGTCTGTGTGTTACTGTCTTAAGTATACCACACGGCGTCTCTCATGCATTCTCAGTGTGACAGAAATCTAACTGTCCTCATATGGGTTGTCATCACCCTTGAAATGCTTTACTCTTTTCCTACTGGACCTTCTAATGTTTTTAATATGATATCCAAAATCTTCAAAATCGTCGTCTATTTCTTTGTATCGCTCTCTATTGTTTGCCGAAGGACGTTTGCCCATAGTACAATTGCAATGTTTACTGTAGAATGAATTAATATTTAGTTTTGAGGAACTGCAGTGATATTACCTTCTTTAATTTGATTGTGAATATACCTTCCAACACTACCTCCAGTCTTCATTTCGACTGAAATTAGTTCTTTACATAGACTATTCTCAAAATGTTCTAAATCTTTGCAATTAAATGTATATTCTTTCTCTAAATTACTCGTATACACAACTTTTACGTCATTTTCAGTAATATTAATGCTTTTAATAGCACTAGAGATTAAATTGTCGTACATTTTCATCTTTTTGACGTTTTTAGGGCGATTTAAAAAGGAATTTAATTAAAAAACTCAGAAATACAAAGAAATTAAATCTTAAATATTCTGAAAAACTCAAAAATCTTAAATATTAAACTTTCTGAGTTTTTTAAAGTCTTAAAACTTTCGTTTTTTTGACTTTTTAAGGAATTCAGCAGTTCTCTGTTTCCTTAATTACAGTATAACCCAAACTCCAAGGAATTTTGAGGGTTTGTGTGACACTTTGAGTACTGGCACACTCCGAGTTGACATTCGATGGGTGGCGTGCTAAGCCAACAACGTGACCGTACATTTACATACTTGTCACAGTATTAACACAACACCTATACACATTTATCTAATGATTTGTTAACATTCTCACAAGTACCTCAAAGACACTTGGAAAACCCAGTCCACCACTAGTGCGGAGTTGTGTTCAAAACACGTGGTACATTCATACTATCACTGTTCCATGATATACTTATTCGATCATGCATTTCATTGTTACATTCAACATGATGTGGTATGTATGAAGGGAACATCAGTATGTCTCCTTGGTGTGGTATTATGCTATAGTATGGGTGTATGTTCAACTCTTTTCTGACTGTATCACTCAATGAAACAGTTGCATTATGTTGTTCATACAGATGTGGATTGGTTAACACTAATGGTACATTACTATCAGTCAAGTAGTACACAAATGTATAATCACTGTTAGGATGTATGTGTGATACATTATATCCTCCTGTTGGGTTGATATTAATCCATGCATCACCATGTACTAACTTAGTTGTGACAGTATTATCATCAATGTATTCTAATACTGGTTCTAACTGTGGTATACTATGTGTCTTTGATTGCCATCCTAATCGTATACTCCTTGTCTTATCAATGAACTTATGCTTATTGTATTCTTGTAGACAATGGTCAATGAGATTAGGGGGTGGATAGTAATGTAGTTGTTGTATGTAAGAAGAGAACAGTGGTTTAACCGAAGGTGTTAGCATTGTAATGTGTCCTTATGGGTTTGTACACTGGTCGTCTTGCTTTCATGTATATCTTGAGGAGCAATTCAGTGGGTAATTGTAATGACATACTTTGTTGTTTCTTCTCCTCTACTGTTCTTTGTTTCATACTTGGTGAAGTCAGCATTGAGTAATGTGGCAAGTTCATTTAAACGAGTGATGATACGTTCTTCACGTTCACTTGTCATTCTCTTTACCTTTCCTATTCTTAATGGGCATTGGTTTTTCCATCTTCCACTTCTTAAACATGATCTTATTCTCATGTCTTACGTGGTTACGAATTGATTCTCTATCAGTCCAGTCAGTCATTAAAGTCCTCCTTTGTACTTGTATGCTGTGTACTCATGTTGTTTCAGTTTGTACTTTTTGATGTGATTCTTGATCCTGTCTTCACCATCGAACCATGCTTTATTTAACCTGTCAGACCATGCTTCACAGGGAAAGAATGCATAGGGAAACCGTGGTAAATGTGGGAAGTATTCTAGGTTACTACTTGCTGTTACCTTTGGTGCGGTTGCCCTCACTCTCTTCTTTGGCGATGACTTTGAGTCTACTGTTGTAGTCGTAGTCTTCTTTGTTGAGTTCTTCGTTGATCCTTGAGGGATCCCAGAACTCAAGTTCTCCACGCTCTTGGAGAATGTAGAAGCAGTCTTTGCGGATTGCGTTGATGAAGTCTTCTTCCGTCCAGTTGTTGAAGACTTTTTCGATTGGGTCGTTTTCGTCCCACGTGATTTTGATGCCATTAGGATCGTTGTTGAAATTAATCATGAATGTAATTGTTTTCCTCCAACCATAATCGTGTAAGAGGAGTCGGTTCGTACTCTGTCCACATACTACCACGAGAACATGCTTCAAGTGCTTGAATGGTCATGTTCTCTGCTCTACCTGCCCATTGTGCTTCTGCTTCCCATGGTACAGACTCTTTGGGATACGTGCGTTCCGCAAGTGTCCTCCATAACATGGGTACAGACTCCTCAGGAAGAATGATTGCAAGCATACTATTCTCAATAGTACCTGCCATACAATCCTGTGCTGCGTGCCATCCCTCATGTCTCATCAACATCATCAACACACTTGGTTCACCCATATACTCTCTGTTAAGAAAGAAGTTGTTACCTACTGTGTGATAGATGCCACGATGATTCACTGGAAAGTACTTGGAGTCTGCCAGATAGACCTTAACACCGATTTGATGCAAGACGCTCAACATATAGTTAAACTCTTGTGCATGTGGTGTAAACTGTTCTGTATTGGTATACTCACTGCTGATATCCAACAATGAGAATACTTCATCTACATTGTCCTTACACTCACGTAGGAGCATACATCCCATTGAATCATATGATTTGAATCCTTTGGTGATCTTGCTCTCATTTGCGAGTGCTTGTCCTGTAATGTATCCTGTTGTGAGTGATGCTGCTGCTGCAATACTAAGAAGTACGTTTCTCATGGTCAATTGCTCCCTGTTCCTTGATACGTTGTAGTAGTTCTTCTGCGAGTGCGTGTTTCTGTTCATTACATGCTGTCATGTAATCTATAATCAGTTGACGCATTTCATCTGATAGTTCAATTGAGTTGTCCGAGTCCATAGTCAGCGAATAAGGTGTCTTCTTCTTCTAGTTGATTGGGATCCATCCACTCATAGAACTCATCAGCAAGGTTCAATGCATCATCAACACGATCTTCTGCCATCAGTACTCTAAACCGATCGACACACCAATCGTAAATCATGTCACGTTGCTCTGAGATACGTGCAGTTGTTTCTTCGTCGTGAGTAAAGTTCATAGTTTTTTGGCAAATAGAATGTTGGAAAGATGATCGTACTGAATAAATTCTACATCATCAGGGAGTAGTGAGACAGCAGCGGCAGCGAAGTCGTTAGGAAACTTCTTAAACATTCGCCAAAACTTCTCAATACCATCGTAGTCTAGGTCATCATGCGGAAGTACACGAACCTCCCAGTCTCCACGAGTATATCTATTCGGGAATGGATTGATATAGTCGCGGATGTGCTCTTGGAGCATGTTCATTTGACAAAGACCTCGTTGTGGTGTTCAATAGTAAGTGCTTCCATGTCTTGGAGTAGTTTGCACATGTATGCAACATACTCTACATCCTCATCAGAAGGATCTAGTTCATAACTCCTGTCCCAATCGACAGTGTTATCTTCAAATACAGGAGCACCGTAAATATAACCATCATCTTCCATTGCATATGCGTTGCCATCAGCAACGATATAGTAGTTTGGAATAGGCATTTGAAAAAGAAGCGAGTGTGTTTAAAGTATACTATGTATTAGAGCGTTTGTCAACGCATGTAGAGATATCCACCCGCCCAATCAGCATTTTGTTGTAAATACTCACGATCCTTGATCAGACGTAGGTCATAGCGTACGTGCTTAGCAGGTGATTTCCAACCTGCTGGTTTGTACACCTCACCAGTTTTCTTATCAATGAATGCGTGAACACTACGCTGATTATTCACCATTACGATCTTGTAGTACTTACGACCAGACTCACATACGAAATCATAGTCGCTGATACCTTTCTTTAACTCTTCAATTTGTTCTGTGTGATACTTACTGTTTGGTTCAGTAATAAGATAACGCTCATGACTCCTGATTGAATCGTTGATGTAGTTCTGCTTGAGTGCATTGCATAAGTCATTTGTCCATACTAGGACGTTCTGTGCAATTTGTTGTTGTGCTTCAGTGAATGTTGGAGTAATCATGAGGTGTCTTGTGTTGATGTTCTTAGTATAACGCGGAGTGTGGCACAAAACCACACTCAGTGTACACTTTGATAACTGTCACACACTAGAATGGGCAATCATCTGGTACAGTGTATGTTGATTGTTCTCCGCACATCCACTTAGTACGTTGTTCATCTTGCCACATCATATCCGCAACACGTTTAGACATTGCATCTACATGTTTACGTTCTAGCATTTGCTGTCCAGACAGATTATATTCATTCATATACTCTGTCCAGACGATATCTCTGTATAGATTGTTCATCGCAACAGATCAAGTGCTTCTTGTGATAGTTGTTCACGTGGCATGTCATCTACCAAGAATGGTTCTTCATTCTCCCATGCTGTTTCTGCTTGATCTAGATTTTGCAGCAACCAACGGTCGAGCATTACTTCGTTCATTTGTCTCATTTGTATAGGACTCATTTAATATACATCATTTCGATGTGAATGGGGGTGATGGTAGACAGTTTGATAACTGGTTGTAGAGTATACCATCATTTACTGATTTATGGTAGAAAGATTTGGAATCTGCTTCCATCATCATATCCATGATAAATCGAATCTGAGAGGGAGTCAATGGTACTTGGGTAGTTTGTTCAATCATAAGTAGTTCAATACGCTTGTAGACGGTTCTAGAAGGGTCTGAGGTAGTGTGTTGATCCTTTGTTGTATCAGATCACCATAATCCTCATGCAATTCACACCCAATATAATACCTATCGAGTTGTTTTGCAACTGCTGCTGTAGTTCCTGATCCCATGAACGGATCGAGAATAATATCTCCCTTCTCACTACCTGCTAGTATGCATGGTTTGATCAGTTCCTCAGGATAGGTAGCGAAGTGTGCTCCCTTGTATGGTTTCTTATTCACTGTCCATACTGATCTCTTATTCTTCTTCTCGTAACTCTTTGTTAACCCTGTATGAGGGGATAGACCAGTGCCAGCATTATGATACTTGCCTTTACTACGGTCGCGAGTGCCCCAGTCCCTAGCAGGTTCTTTGATCGCTTCATTGTCATAGTGGTAGTGCTTACTCTTACTCAAGAGAAAGATATACTCATGTGCTTTTGTGCATCTATCTCTTACACTCTCAGGCATAGGATTAGGTTTATGCCATATAATATCTTGTCTTAGATACCAACCATCCGCACGTAATGCGAATGCAAGCATCCAAGGTATACCAATTAGATCTTTACTCTTGTATCCCTTGAGTTTATTACCTCTAACTGGTGTACTCATGGGTAAATCTTGTCTAGTCTTGGATACTGATTGCTGTGGATAGTTACCATCACTCCTGTAATTATAGTATGAGTCACCAATATTCAACCATAGTGTGCCATCATCCGTAAGACAATCACGCACTAGTGCGAACACCTTAACCATTTCATCCACATACTCCTCTGGACTCTGCTCCATGCCTATCTGACTCTCCTCCCCACCATAGTCACGTAGACCATAGTATGGTGGAGAAGTGACGCACATCCGTGCCTTCTCATCAAACTGTGTGAGTGTGTCTCTACAGTCGCCAAATAAAATAGTGTCTTTCATAAAATCAGTATAACATACATTAAACAAACTGTCTACCCACACACCATCCAACCAGACTCTTTCTGATACCCTTGGTAACAGGTGTCACACGATGAGCATGTATTGATGGAAATACTATCATAGTTCCTGCTTTACATGGAATGCGTTGTATACTCCATCCTAATTCTGATCCAAACACTGGTTCAACAAACTCAAAGTGTCCACCCTCATAGTCATCATTTAATATGAGAGAGAATGACAACTTACGATGCCATAACTGGTTGTTCTTCCATATTTGATCAACATGCCAATCATACTTGTGACCAACATGGTAATGAGCATACTGATACTTACCTTCAGCAAATCCATCATTCAAATTGAATTTGTACTCATCTTCATTAATTACTTGTACATGGTGTCTACAGAACTTACCAACCCAATCATTATCATAACGCATACAAACTTTAGTTCTACGTGTGTCTGATAATACTGCTTGTCCGTTCTGTACAATCATACCATCACCAAATTTAGATGTAGTATCCAAGAACTCTATCATCTTTGGTGGTATACCAATATCACCCAAAGTATAATACATTAGTCTTGATACAAAGGAATGATGTCAGTTCTTACGTGTTGGGTTTTGTTTATGTGCTGCTCCCACAGAGCGGCATCGTCCAAATTGTAGAAGATCGCTTGTTGGCGGGACGTGGATCCCTTCTTCTTCTTTTTCATCCAAACGACAGCGTATTTCATGCCAATATTCAGGGTATACTAAAATGTTTACATAATGTCTTCCCCACCTAGAGTTTGCACTCTTGGGTAGAGGTTGGTCGATAAAGCAAATCGTTAGATATGCATCATCGAGGAAGGAGATGTAACCTTTAACGTGGTGCCATTGCACAGGTTGAAGTAGTTCAAAATCATCCTTTTTCATCAAACAACTTCCTGTTAGCATTTGCTGGATTAGGTAGTCTTAATAATTGTTTGAGGTCATTCAATTCACTCAACTGTTTCTGCAAGTTATCAATCTGATTTTGCAGAATCTGAAAGTTGGTATCATTGTTGTTTTGCATCATCAGCATATTCTGGATTGCCGATTTGAAGTCTTCCTCTTTCATCTTCGTTGATTAATCTTAGTTGACGTTGTAGTTCGTATTCTACCACACACAAGTGTTGTTGTAAATACTTTTCCCACTTATTATCTTTAATAAGTTGATTCACGCTATTTATTTGTGATAACGCTTCTAGTAGTCTGGTCTTTTCATTCATTAGTATCTGTCAGGTATTTGGGATCTGATTTGTGATACTAGATCTTGATCAGAGGTGGGTCGATAACCATGCATTAGGGTTCTCAGTTCCTGAGTCCTATCTAGATTATTCTTGTGATAACGAATCACATCATCGATGCAAGATAACATCTCTTCATATACCTGCTTTGGCGAAACCTTTGGATCTTGCAAGTAATCATCGATACAGTCTTGGAGACGTGCTTTACGTTGTTCTTCATAGGTCTTGTCTGGTCCTAAGTTAGGTCGGGTCATAAAATTCATCTTGACGACGTTTGTCTAGGTAAGTTACAATCTCGTCACGCCACTCTAGCAACTCAGGATAACAGTTTTGATCCCTAGCGTCTTGGCGTAACTCATGGTCTGGTTTAAGCACACTCTCATAGAAGATAAAGAATGCATCTTTACGCTTCTCATCCTTTGTCCTGTCGTTCCAATCCATGGTTATTATGTGACTCAATTATTATATAGATCCAGAGTTAGATGTCAACCCCATCATGCCATTGCTTGAATGACACTCGTGGCCAGATACCATACTCTTGACCTGCGTACGCTTTTGAGTTTAGCATAGGATAGTCCATTTGAACAGCAGATTCACGATATTTCATGAAATCAACATCTGGTTCAAATGCTAGACTCTTGGCATAATCCCAGAATGGAGTATCGAATGCAGATCCGAACTGATAGTGCCATAATAGAAATGTTTCAAGTTGTTTCATGTACTTGATTACATCAGTATCACATGCAAACTTCGGTTTGCCATCCACAATATGTTCCCATGCATGACCTGCAACATTACGATAGAATGAAGTTGAGGTTGCTTCTAATGGTTCTACGAAAGAGAATCTATTACCATTAAGGATAGTTCTATCTCCTTTGAACATACTCTTAGCAATATAATTTCTAAATGTTAGATCACCATCAGGAACTACATTAAACATCTCATGCATATTAAATGCTGCTTCATCTTTAGATGTAATAATATTATTGTAGAGATAACCATATGATACACTATCATTATTTGGTATCACAAATGTCCATCCATCTTTAGTTGCAACACACTTAGTAAATGTTAAGTCTGGATCTCTACCATCTTGACGAGAGAGAAGCACTGCATTCAATGGATTGATTAGATTATTATACTCATCATAATCATTACCTGACCTACCTCTACAATCAAAGATGTAGTCAGCATCAATTTCTACCTCAGGATCTATTACTTTCTTCTCAATCACATTTACATACTGTGATTCTCTTACTTTCTCTGATAGTCTATGTGTCTGGAAATGACATGCAATACTATCCATGTAAAACTTATGGAAGATATGCTTTTGTTTCTTTCCCCAGTTCTCATACAATACACCAGTCTTGATCGTTGCACCAATATCATTATTCCACCAGTCTATGTTGAGACTAGCTGATATTAGCTGCAGCACATCAGGTGTAGCACCTTGTCCTACTCTCTCCATAGGAGTGTTTGGATCGTAGTACATATCGATCTCAAACAGTTCTTTACCATAGTATCCAAAGTTCAATGCTGTCATGCATCCAGCATTACCAGCACCTACAATTGCAATTTTCTTTTTCATTCTGATATTTGATCAACACTCATGATATCTGATACTGGCACCTCATGTTCACCTGCTATGAGATAATAATGCTCACCACCACGTTTCCCCAGATATTTCAACTCATCCTCTGGGAATTCATTCTCACGTAGCATCGCTTGTATCTGTAGATGTTTCAACTGGTCAGCGTCAGGCAATTCCATAGTCACACTATTTGTATGATCACAATAACAGAGGATCACTGAGTTGTCAAGTCATCAAACTCATGAGTTGTCTGGATATACGCATACACTTCAGCAACTGTCCCATTAGGGTTGACATCGAACTCTAGGTTGAAATAAGATTCACCCTCAAGTTTAGACTCAATGAATGCTGCTTGATCTACTGTTAATACTTTTGTACCACCATCACGTGACATCATATCTAAGTATGACTTAGCAAGTTCTTTTGTGTCTTGATCATATCTCAATAGTCCTTTACCCTTGTAATCCTCAGTGAAGAATTTAGGATACACAAAGTTTAATCTGTATGTGATTATATCACTATCAGGATAAACATCAATCGTTCCTTTACATATATCATATCGTCCCTCAGGAATCTCATTGACTCTACTTAAGAAGTCATTATCCTCTAGTTCATCTAGATCATATGATGAATCAAATATTCTAATACTAATCAGTTCACCAGTTGGTGTGAGTGATATTCCAGTAAACCAGGTAACAGTTGCATCAGTGACATTAGTCAATGCATCGATATGTTTCTTTGCATCATTCACCTTGGGTTGACCAATACGATCAACAAATAGTTTCCAAGTACTTGGATTAGTTGCAGTACTACTATAAGAATAGAATTTCTTACAAAAATACTCTTGAACCACACCATCTAAATGATAGACATACAAGTCATTGTCAAATGAATAGTTTGGGTCAGTAGTATTAGGTTGTTTATAATCAAAGTATTTGTTGATTGTCTCCTTCAATCCACTATCAAGTGTAGGAGCATAGTCATCACTTGCAAGACTAGTGAACCTTACAGGCATCATCTCAACGGTAGCAATCTTTGCTCCATCAGATAACCTATACTTATCAGCAATACTATAGTCTTCTGTAAAGATCATTACTCGTTGCTCGCAATTTGTTGTCCTTGTGCATTAACAAGAGAATAAAATATATAATTCTCTGGTGTAGTGCATGATGCTTGTGACTCTGGAAGATTATCACCTAACCATGTCTGTACATCAGCAATATCATCATCAACTTCACAGAATACATGCTCTGAATTCTTCAGTGCAGTCCATATATCATTTGGTAGAATGTTTTCATACACTGCATATGATGCATTGATAGCATCAACATCAGAACTAGCATTCCAACCAGTTGATCTTAGATATAGAATAGTCTTGCCCCTTTCATCGGCATATCTTTCAATGAAATTATCAAAGTAAAAGGTATCGTAGGTATTCATCTTAGTAGTAGTTTCCAAGCAATTGTTACACGTAGTCCAGTAAATGCTCTAGAGCAACCTTCTGACATGTGTGGAATCATGCCATTGAACATCACAGCAGAGTTGCCTTTGGGAAGATAATAATAGTGATCATCTTCACCTAAGTCAAATATAGTCTTGCCGAGGTATTCTGGTCTCCAGTTATCATTAGCGTAGTAGAGAAATGTTCTCTCGCTATCATCATACCAGTCAACGTGGAAATCACCCTGTGTACCAAACGTATGCCCATTAGCATACACATCATGTAATTCATAATTTCGTTGGGTTTTTTCCTTAATGATATTTAGAAGATAATCAGTGTAATATGGATTATCATTCAATTCATAGATCCAAAATGGATATCTACGTCTACGATCACCTGCTGGATATGATCCATGACCAAACTTCCATCCTGATTGCTGCATATCATTTTTGATCTTCTCATGAATTCCTTTATCAAAGAAGTCATTGAATTTTTTAAGTTCTTTCATTGTTCCATCCATGCTAAAAATACATCTCTTCTACCAGAGGTCACCTTGTTCACCCTGTGAAGTAAATTACCAGGATATACTATTGCTTTACCCTTTGGTAATTTAATCTCTCTTTCATTATTAATAACCAACTCTCCACCTCCATAATCATCACTCAGGAAGCATGTCATGCTTAGATCTGGTCTAACACCACCACATGGATTAGCATCGTAATGATCTTCATACTGTCCACCCACATCATACTTCACAAAGTATATCTGTGACAGTTTTGTAGCAAATGATTGTAGTTTCTGTTCAATAATCTGCCCACAATACATGTTTAGATCACGAAGTCCTACCCCACCATATACTGTGGAGCACACCTTATTCTTTGCTTCTGAGTTACTTTTCTTGCCGTCTTCAAACTCTAAGTATTTGAAGTATCTTGTAATATATGATAGTTGTTCATCATTTAGTAAATCAATTTCACGTATCATAATTCATTTTCATCAACGTGGTACTTACTCCAGTTAACTGGTACTATCTTCTCTACCTCTAGTTCACGCATGAGTTGTAGAATATTATCTGTAATCTTCTTACTATCAGGTACACCACGAGTAGCAAGTCTGTACATATTCTCTTCTCTACTCTTCCAGAAGTCTGTACTTGCTTCACCATCATGCTTAACCCACTGATCAGCATCATTCTCATCCATGAATGCAGGAGCATCTGTTACTCCATCATCTAACTTACCATTTGGATATAGTTTTCTGTAGTTTGATGGGTCAATAGGGAACTTAAGATCAAATGTATGTTTAAAATACTTTAGACCTGATCCCTCAAACATAGGGTCAGTTGGAACTGGTACAGTGTAGTCACGTAACCATTGTCTCCACTTAACCCAATCGTCTTTTTCTCCTGTATACTTCTCTGCAATGTCAGGTAATACTCTCCAATCAGATAGTCCTAACATATTATTTCTTTGTCTAAGAAGTTTTCTCCATCTCTGCTCCCAGAATACAACAGCATCATCAATGCCTGTGACTTTCTCTTCTACTTTAAGATCTTTAACCTCTTTTAAGACATAGAAGAAGTCTTGACACTGCTTGAATAATGCTTCTGCTTGTGCTGAGGTAGCACCAGTGAATGAATATGATTTCTTATAAGATGAATTAGTCTTGAAATCATATATAGTCTTTCTTCTTTGGCAGAAGTATCCACCATCACTAAAGTATTGGAAGTATTCAAGTTCATCTTTATCAGTATGCCAGAATTCATCCACTTGAGTTGCAAACCATTTTGCCATCAGATCAGCATCCACTTTAAATCTTCTAGCGGATTTACCTGATGCCATTAGTTCTGCTGATTGTTCCTCAGAGAAGCTCTTATTTAAAAAGTCTGCTTCAATAAGTAGTGCTCTTACTTCCATGGGAATTACTTACCTTTGATGTACCATCCTGTTACTATGTATTTATCTTGAGTGAGGACTGTATTACCTTTATGAGTATGGGTAAATGCACCAGGCCAGATAACAACAGTACCTGCAGTTGGTTTAATTCTACGTCTCTGATATAAGAATTCAGTCTCTGCTTCACCATCAGGCATATCATTTAGATAAATCATCCACACAAGATCTCTGTGTGCATGTGCAATATCACCTGCTTCATGATGCCACAAATGATAACCACCACCAGGTGGTGTGATTTGAATCTTAATGTCAGTAGATATCAATGCTGTGTGTTTCAGTGCTTGATATTCATTAATATAATGTTTAGCACATGATTTAAGAATCTGATTGATTTGTGTAACCAGATCTCTATTAGCATAGTTCAATAGAAATGCAAAATCTCTTCTTTGGAGAGCACCACCGTAAAATTCTTCTGATTTGTATACAGTTTCACTGTCCTCCAACATACCAAGAGCATCACCAGCAAGATCACTATCTTGATCGTAATTCACTTGTACACCCATGTCTGCGACTTGTTTGGTGTAATTGATGATAGTATCACACATTGGTCTGGGCATAAAATTAGGCCACACACCAATAAAGTCTTTAAATTCGACTTTGGTGATATTCGGGTCAAGCATCAATTCAAGGGGTCTATAATCAGGAATACCAGTCATATTAATAAGCTTTGATCATGTATTTAGTCTTGTGGAAAGGGTTAAGTATTGGAACTTGTCGTTGTGGTCTCATAGTAACAGAGGGGAATGGTTTCTTAAAGTTACTTGCGAACTTAAAGTTACCTTCAGTCATATCCATGAAAAGATCACTCTGTGTAAATGATACTTGAATTGCAGGTGCTGCACCACCTGTACCAGCAGGAGCAACATTCTGAACTCTAAACATAATATCACCAGATCCACCAAAATCATTCCAGAATTGGCATGTTAGTATATCACCAGCAGCATAGTTTTGTCCAGCATTAACAATTAAGTTAACTCTGTATCTTGTATCACCAACTGGATTACCACCACCAATAGAAGGAAATGGAGTATATGTTATGTTTAATATCATTCCACTACCAGTTTGAGAACCAGTATCTTGAGGAGAATATAACATCGGGCAATCTATTGTAACCTCATCGTCAACAGATGTCCAGTAATTGTCACCATTTGTTAATCTATACGCCCATTCGTTGATAGCTCTATTAGTCCATCTACCCTCATCCAATGAAGAATCAATAGTTCTTCTCTCCCATAATTGGAATGTTTGCAGTGATCCACTAACACCACCACCTAGACCAGATCCAAATGGTGCTCCAGTAGTACCAACACCTGATACGTTACCACCAGTAAAGTCAGTATTAGGGTTACCAACAATATTCTCAGTAATTAGGTGAGAGTGTGTTAATGTTTGTCCACCAACAGGAGTATATGGGTCAAATCTGAATGCAGTAGGTTGTGTATCAACAACAGCAGCACAATCATTACCACCACCAGCACCAGTTGGTTGTAATATAGCACCAGCATATGCAGAAGTAGGTGAGATCCACCATGTTAGGAAGTCAACTGTTACATTCTGGTCATCTGATTCAGGACCGAAGTCGGTAGATCCACCACCTGATTCTTCGTTAACTGGATAACCTTGTGGTAAGTATGCTGCAACAAAGTCGTCAAGTGTAAAGTTATTACCATAGTATAATCTAAGTTCATCCCTGAACTGACTCAAACTATTCAACCATGTTGCCCATGCAGCACGTGCTTCTGCTGCTGAGTTATCTCCACCAGAAACTGTATCAGCAGGACGTGTAGTAGGACCATTTTGATATGCAGTGGTAAACATACCTCTACCAGCTGGAGGACCCCATGAGATTAATGCTTCACCACCATCATTCTCAGTCTGTGCCGCAATAAATGCGTGGTTATGGTCAGGTGCAGCAACTGTAACCTCCTGTAATGGCCCGATCTGTGCAGTAACTAGACCAGAAATACTAAATGTAACATCATCAATAATAGTTTCCAATCCTGACAACCTTACAGTACCAAGAGAGAAGAACTGTGAATTAAGTCCTGTATCACTTGTGGGTGGTCCCTGAATCTGTTCTAATGGTTGTACACCAAACGAGTCAACTCTATCAAAGTACCAGTATCCACCCTCAGCACCAGGATCATTGATACCTTTACCAGATGTAGTTACAGGTAAGAATGCTGAGTTACCTCTAGAAGAGTTAACTAGTCCAATACCACACAGTCTTCTATTTCTATAATCAGGTAAATTAAATGTGCCTGTATATGTATAGGTGATATTTCCATCATTATCAGTACCAGTATCTTTACTACCTGTACCACCATAGGTGTTACCAATCATATCAAATAGAGCCCAGTATTGATTTGCATCAAGTATCTGACCTTCACATGCAATGAATCCAGCATATCTATTACCAAGAGCACCATCGATAGTACCATATGTTCCAGAACTTCCTTCTTTCAATACAGGAAGAACTGTGCCAACAGGATAACCATCAAACTTCTCAGTCTTATTACTATACCACTTACCTAGATTAGCAGCGGAAGGTGGTGCAACAGCATATGTTGTTACTGTCCATGTAAATGGGTTGTTAACTGTACCAGTACCAACACTGATAGTAGTATTTTCAGGTGTACTCAACTGTGTAGCAGATTTAATGATAAGATAGAAACTACTATTGACTGCAGGATCAAATGTTCTTGGTCCTTGTACTGGTGTATCAAAGTCAATAGAGATCAGTGCATTATATCCACCGATACATTCAATAGTAATTGGTTGGTTGATACCAGTAATAGCAACAGGAGCACTAGAGATAAAAGTATCTGGTGCTTGATTATTTCTATCTTGTGGTGGTTGGAATGCTGCGTTAGTATCAGGTCCACTGTTAGTTACAACAGTCCATGTTGGAATAACTCTTGTACCAACTTGAATCTGTAATTCTTTACTAGCACCAAATGAAGCATCTGATTGTAAGTAAATGGTTAATTGATCACCATTAGTTACAGATGCAGGGAAGACACCAATAGAACCATTATTAACTTTAACTCTTACAATACTAGCATCAGTAGATACAACAGTTGCTTCCACACTAGTACCAGCACCTAGTCCAGCAATACCACCAGCAGGTTGAGTATCTGATCCTACAAGTGCGTCTGCTGCAGCATTATTAACATCAGTGAAACTGAATGCATTTGGTGTTGTTGATAGGTTCGCTCCTGTAGTAACAGTCCATGTAGATCCATTACTAATATCACCAATACTTAAGGATGTTTGTCTTGGGGTATTTCCTGTACCTGGAGTGATAATTCTTAATTGAAGATAATCACCATTTTGAATAGTTCCATTACTACCTGTAAATGTGACGTTATCTAGTACATCAAAACCATCACCATTTGTTGTAGTACTATTATTAGATGAAACTGCCCACTCACCAATACCACCAGTCGCGATTAAACCTGCCGTGTTCAATCCCTGAATTCTAATAACTTCAGAATATGCATACTTGTTTACAGTTAAGTCAGTTAAATCTGTAAATACGGGGAATGGTACGGGTTCGTTAGCAGGTTCTGGTTTGTTTGTTACAGTCCATTGTTCATTTGATGTACCAATAACCAAGTTAAGTCTAAGAACTTGACCATTAAATCCACTGGTAGTTCCTCTAATTTGAATCTTAGCACCATTTTCTACAGTCTGGGTGCCGTTAGTCTGAATCCATCCAGTATCCCAAGTACCATCACCATCATAATCAATTCTCAATGACCATTTACTTGCATCACCAAAAATATTAGAACTTAATTGAATTGGAGCTGCAGTAGTTGGTGTTAATCCTGATACTACAATAAGATTTTCACCTGGTCTACTACCATCAGCATAGGTATACATGGTATCAAGTTCCGCATCATCAACAGGTGCTAATGGAAACGGATCAGGTGTAAAATCTTCAGGAATGGTTGAAATTAACCAGAACTGTGTGAGGTCACCAATTTTGACAGTAATAGTCTGAGTAAAGTCCCATGCAGGTGGGGCTTTAAACTTAAATTGGATATAATCACCCTCTGAAACGTATAAAGGTGTATTTGAATAAGAATACGTCATTCCTGCTTATACAGATATTATCCCAGTCATACTATTTAGAGCTCCCTTATACCTTGCCAGTTGTCTTCAAGGTTTTTATCTACTAATAATGGATAGTTTGCCTTGATTTCAACAGGTATGTCAATACCATCAACCAATAGTAATTCAGATAGAACTTCTGTTTCAGGTGTCTCAACAGGTTCTTGCTCTTTAAATTTATCTTTACTCTCAGGAATTACGAAGTTATCAGGTGTCTGGTCAATAATAACTGAGGTTGTTGTAGTATCCTGAGCTGTTCCACCAGTACCTGATACAGCAATGCTCCAGTTAATTAAATATGGACCAAAATTATTCCATGGTACACCGATAGTCACCCAATCAATAGTACCATCTCTATCTGTTGATCCTTGAGTACCACCTAATTCAGCAGATGTTGCAGGAGTAATATCAATCGCAGTACCAACACTTGTAGTACCATCAAGGTAAACATATTCAGGAACTATTTGAATACTTCCATTTGCATACGATGTTTCATATTCAACATCAAATGTGCTTTGTCCATATGTTGTAGTTGCAGGTGAATCAATGCTACATGTTGGGAACTGTGCTACAGTAACAGTAATACAGGTTTCAGGAGAATCACCAGCAATACCAGTTGCCTTAGCACAATAAGTGGTAGTATCACCAGGACATACTGTAGCATTACTGGTCAAGTTTCCATTATTAATATTACCTTGTGTCCATACAATTTGATCAGCATCACCAGTAACATACCAATCAAGTGTGGTACAATTACCAGTAATAATAGTTCCACTAGGGTTAGCACTGATGAATAATGTAGGTGGCGTTAAAACATTTACCTGAACACTAATATTAGTATCACCCTCTGGACCTGTTGCAGTCAGTAGATAGAGTGTATTCTGTGTTGGATTAACTGTAGTGCTGGCGTAGAAGAAATTACTATCATTAGTATTAAGAACACTAGGAGTAATAGTAACGTTAGTAACATCACCAAACACGATCCATGCTAGTGTTACAGAACTACCAGCAAGAACTGTGACAGTATTAACTGCCTGACCATTACTATCAATAATCTTAAAGTTAGCACTTGGTGGTAGAGTTTTATTGTGACCTGGAATCCATCTCTCTCCACTGTCACTAGTCTCAAGAATAATATTAACATTATTAGCAGCACAGTCTGCCACAAATTCATTATAAGATGCCTGAATAGTAGAGAATACCATACTACCAGAAATATCAATCCATAGTGATACGTATGTACCATCAGGTACATTTGCTAGATCACAAATATCAAACCAACTAGAAGTAAAACTAGCATTACCATTATCACGTCTAATTTGAATACCACCATTTGCATATGGATCATTCAAATAGTTATTTGGCATGTTCAATCTACTGAGTGGATATCTTACATTACCATTAGATTCTAGAACTGCCTGTAACAACCAGAATGTTCTGTATGGGAAATTATTTCTAAATGCAGTCCAGTCAGACTGTTGAGTAGATACACTTGGTGATACCTCGTCAATGATTGATATACAGTTAATTAACTGTGCTAACTGTGCATTTGTAATCTTTGAGATTAATGGTGCTTCCTCATTAGGATCATCCGAGTAGAATGTATCAGTGCTAAATGTATCTGACTGTGCTAAATGGAATGAATGATTATTTGCTACTACTATACCTTCATTAGGATCTTCACCCACAAAAGCATTACCTGAGACTGAACCTATTTCTCTGACACTCTGCCAGTTATCTGTCTGATTAACATCAACCTCAATAGGATAATTTGCTTGGATCTCAACATCAATATCAACATCATTAATTAAAAATAGATCAGTAAGAACTGGAGTTTCTGGTACAACAACTGGTTCTTCTTCTTTAATCTTTTCATCACTCTCTGGTATGTTTAAGTTATCAGGAGTTCTATCAATAGCAACATTAATTGTCTGAGAATCTGATATACTACCACCATTACCAGTAGCAATGATTGTAAATGAAACAGTCTTTGCACCTCTATTATCAAATGGAATTTGAGTATTATATGTATCAGTAACTGATGCTCCAGCAACATTTAAAAATGGAGAACTAGATGCTGTTAATGAAATAGGACCAACACTTTGATCTGGTGCATCATAGAAACTATATGTTGCAAATAATTGAACAGAAGTATTAGCATAATTTGCTGTGTACTCAATAACACCCTGATTTCCATATGAAAGAGAAGCAGGCCAGTTTACACTTAGTGTTGGTATTTGATATACTTCAATAGTAATACATGTCTCATCTGATGTACCACCATTACCACTAGTGTATGCACAATATGTTGTGGTATCACCAGGACATACAGTCTCATTACTGGTGATATTTTGATTTGTTAATCCACCAGATGTCCAGAAAACTGTATCACCATCACCTGTAACATACCATGAAAGATTAACACATGCTCCAGCAATAATTTGTGTGCTGGGACTTGCAGTAATGAATACTTGAGGTGGTTGATAAACAGTAACAGTTACGATACCAGTAACATAAGTTCCACCATTATTAGGAATATTATACAACCCTATAACATAGGATGTAGTTGTTGTTGGTGATACAGTTGTACTACCATTACCGTTAGCATCAAAACTGATTGCACCAACACCATTATCAATGTAACCACCACTTAGATTTCCAAATGTAGTATCCCATGAAAGTGTAGTGGATTGTCCATTAATAATAGGATTAGGACTTGCAGTAAAACTATTAAGAATAGGATTTGCTAAAGTATAAGTAAGTTTTGCATATCCCTGTCCAAAATTAGAAGTTCCACTATTAGATGTGAAACTAACGTAAGTAGAATCAAAGGCAGAATTACCACCAATACCATCCATTCCACCAACGTTGTTATCAAATCCATGAGTACCACCAGCACGACCGCCAGCACCACCGCCACCGCCACCTCCTCCTCCACCATCGGAAGGGCAGTTAGAACCACCACCACCATTAGAGATAGTGGTAATATTACCAGAGTATAATCCTTTAGCGAAAGATCCAGAGGGGTTAGTTACTGCTCCACGGTTCCATGAACCACCACCGCCTCCGCCGCCGCCACCAACGACACAGACATATCCATTCTTAACTGAATCGAAGATGGCACTGGCACCACCTCCGCCACCTCCACCACCAGAACATCCTCTAGGACCACTTCGTCCGCCACCGCCGCCACTAGCAACGTTAGAGGGACCTGCAGCACCAGCACCACTATTACGAACACAACCAAATCCATTACCACCCTGTTGACCTATTCTAAACGTAAGAGTTCTAGCTTGAAAATCGGGAAAATATACAACACACTTCCTTCCTTGACCACCGCCACGTCCAGGACCATTAGCGTCAGCACCACCTGATCCTCCTTGTGCTCCAGCAAGTTCAACTTCTATACTGTAGGCATTGAAGGGAATTGTTACAGATGTGTCGCCCGTATAAGTCGTATTAAACCCTGACATTTTATACCTTGATTAAGTATTCGACTAAAATAAATGGTGTTACTAGTTGGTCTAATTTTTCTTCGTCTGAGATATCAACATCAACATATGCTTGTACTCCACTCATGTCCACATTCTGTTGATCATATGAGTAAACAAAGTTATGTGCATATGTTGTAGGTCTTGTAATAATATGATCGTGAACTGACTCAGCACCACCATCAGAGGTGAAATCTAAGAGGTTACCACCACCAGAGTTAGCTAACCTTTGTGCATAGTCTTTACCACCAACAGAGGAAGTTTCATGCTGACGACTGTAGTTTAAATATTTCTGGTTAGACTGGTGTGCATGACCTTGGAAGTTATCAATGTTTAGAGTAGTATCAGCAGTAGATCTTTGTACAGTATATCTAGGGTTTCCAAGCATATTAAGATCACCAGAAGCTGATATTCTTGCATTACCAATATAGTCAGCACTAATTCTATTTCCAAAGTTACTAATTACTTCAATTTGTGGTCCCACTCTGTTTTGTGGTGTACCAGTTTCATTATCTAATTCAATAATATCATTTGAATATAAACCTGTACCTCTACCACCAATAATTACTTTAGATCCAAGATCTGGTAATTGAAACTGACCCAAATCTCCAATAGAAATATCTTCTGGTCTTAATACTTGATTATCTTTTCTAAATCTAGATTCATCACCAACACCCAATATTTTTGACAATGCAAGAAAGTCCTTTGCATTTTGTATTGATCCATCACATCTCAAATATCCTGCTGGTAACAAATTTTTAAATGTAACAGCATTAGGGTCATTTGAACTACCAATTCCACCTGTGGAATGTACAATAATACTTCCACACATGCCCCCGTATCTTGCTTTTTGATTAGCGTAATTTGCCATTAGTATGCTCGGATAATATACACGATTGTTAACGAAGGTTGGCTAGTGTTCATGCTGATTTCTAATGCACCAACATTACTTATGTTATCTAGTACAGTAGTTACTGGAATGTTAACATCAGCAGTCAATCTAGACTGTGGTTTTAAACTATTTTGATCAAAAATTACAGAGAATGGATCATGTGTATGTGCTTGAATACTATCATCCAACCAGTCAGAACCAACATTACTTACAAATGAACCAAAGTTACCAGATGCTAAGGCATCAGGATAATAGTTTCTCATTCCTTGTGGAACTGTAATATTAGTTCCAAAAATACCATAAGGAATAATATCACCACTAGTTAACTGTTCATATGTAAATTCTCCTTGGTTTGCAATACTAGTTTGTCTTACAACCTGTGGTGATAAGTTAACAGGTGGGTTTTCACCTCTTGCTCCCATAACTGTTCTACCTGGTAAACCAGAGTTAGCACCAGTAAAGTTTCCAAATTGGTTCCAACTACCAGAGTCTACTAACTGAACATTTCCTTTTTCCCATGTAAGTCCTAATCTAACATAGTCAATTTTTCTATCACCACCAGATATACCAAGGATAATAGTTCTTTCATCATAAGAAGCATAGTTAAATGATGCTGTGATGTTATCATAAGGAATAACACCAAGACCTGGCCTTGTTCTATCTGCTTCTAGCATTGTTTCATAGATGCCAGGATGACTATGAGTTCTAATATGTTGGTGACCTAGTTTTCTACCACCAACAAATACTGATTTCTCAGCAATACCATCTATAATAGTATTTCCACTAATATTACCACTATAACCATTTCTATCGTTAAGTGTAAACTCAACGTCAGTTCTAACATCATTAAAGACACTAGGAATACCATTATCAGTATTTTCACCAATGAATGGTTCAATCAATAATCTTGCATCAGAATCAGTATCAATTGGATCACCAGTACCAGTAGAAGCATCAAAGTAATCACCTTCAATGTCCATGAGTGTCCTACCTGTTAACAAATCAGGGAGAACAAATTGTCCCGTATATGCTGGGAATGCTCCCCCTAAGTTTGATGATCCTTGATTATAAGTGTCGCCAATAACCTGTACCAGTAGTGGATAATCTTTTGCATCGGGTGTTGTCCCGTCACAAATGATCCACCCTTTAGGGATCTCACTAAGAGATCCCGACCAAGGCATAATCGTGCCGATAACGGCAGCTTTCATTGTTCTTGTTTCTTGGTAAAAAGGCATTTGATTTATACGTCTGTGAGATACCAACCAACTAAGGAAGAAGGTGCGCCAGGTGCTCCATCTGGTGTGGAATTACCAGCATAAACAAGACTGAACGCTGCGTTTGGAGTCTGTACAACTAGTTCACCACCATTGTATCCAGCGAATGCTGATGGTGCGATACCCTGAAGAACAGTGGATCCAGTATTAGATGTTTCACCCTGAACTCTCATATTATCAACTGCTCTAACAACCATACTCTGGTTATATGATAGACTACCACTAATATCTATAATGCGAATCTCATCGCCCATTTCAGGGTTAGCAGGAAGTCTAATCAAGGTGTTACCAGTACAGTTAACAAAGTAGTTAACATTTGATTCAACATCAAAGTTATCGTCTGCCTTATAGAGCCACTTACGTGCTCCAGTCTGGGAGAAGAAGTTCTGAATTCCAGCAATCTTAACTGAACCATCGTTGTCAACAGCGAAGATTTCATCTCCTTCTGTTGCATATGCAGTGGTCTCTCCAGCATATACTGTGAGGTCTCCACCACGGATGAATGCATCACCAGCAACATCGATATCACCACCAAATGTAGATGTTCCTGTTCCAAGAGCAGAGAACGAACCATAAGTGGTAAAGTCACCTGAAGAATTATTAAAGGTCAATCTTGGAGTAGTTCCATCTTCACCAAAGATATTAATATCACCACCATTGATCGTTAGATCACCAGTTGCAGTATCAACTTCAAGAGTTGTTCTTAATGGAATGCCAGTTGCACCACCATTTGTAAGTCTGAACCACTGCTGACCTTCTATAACAGAACCGTTAACAGTGAAGGTATTCTCAACAGTAAGTGTTCCAGCGATATTAGTATCACCACTGTTAGAATCAACAGTGAACTTATTGAATCCAGATCCAGCAGCAATGTTACCAAAGATGTAAGTGTCACCAGTAGTAGACTCAACCTTGAATGTTGTAGCAGCAGGATCACCACCATCATTAACAATCAAGGATTGTGGTGAAGTAGTAATTAGTTCTACAATAGAAACGAATTCAGTTGCTGATAATCTAAAGAAGTCTTGAGTGGAAATAGTACCACCAAACTCTGCAACACCAATGTTAATATCAGTAGTACCAGCACCAATACCAGTTAAAGGTTCATCGAGTTCACCGTTATTATCAAGGTCAGAACCAGTAATATAAGAAGCATTAGATTGCTTATCAAGTTTCGCGATAACACAGTTATCTGGGTGATCAGTACCTGCATTAGTTCCATCAATTCCTCTGGTAACAATTAACCTGAAACCTTGTGAATCCTCAGGGTTAGAAATGTTATCAATACCAACAACCTGTAGAATTTCAGATTTAGATTCATCTGCTGTATAGCCTGCAACAGGTTGACCAGCAGAAGTAACAGGACCAATGAATCTGTCGATTAAGAGAAGATCACCAATTTGGAAGTCAGTAACAGATGGTGTAGTAATTGGTAAGTAGTAGTTAACACCTGAACTATTAACACCATTGACTTGGAAGGTAAGGTCTCCACCACCACCTCCACCTAACTGGGAGTCAGTAATAGTTAGAGTTTCATTGTCTGCATATCCTTCACCACCAGACTCAATCGTAATTTCGATAGTAAAGTCAAAGCGGATAAGAACTGAGAATGCTGCACCTTTACCATTTGCACTAGCCTGTGCATCAAGGAATTGATATGTACCAGGTTGCCTTGAAGTACCACCATTGTTAGTGATGTTATCAATAGCAGCAATCTGACCACCAGCAACTAGGAATTGACTTGAACCCCATGGTGCAACACCACCAGTATCAATTCTTCTACCAGTTGGTTCATATTTGTAGAAGTCAATGTTTGGATTCTCTACACCACCCACAAGATGTGGAGCAGGGGTTGTACCAAACTTACCTCTTCCGATCTTAATAATACCAGCATTCAAACCACCGTCTAGTCTGATATTACCTTCAACGATTGCAGAAGCAAGAACATTTAAGGTGTTTCTGATGAATGTAGTACCACCAGTTGAACCCATGGTGAACGTGGTTGCGTTCGTTGCAAGGTTAACAGTGTTGGTAGATGTACCATCGAATGCATTAACAGTTCTAGTCTGAGAGAAGATTCTGGATGTACTTGTGCCAGCTCCATAACCTGTACCAAATTCAATCTGACCAGCAAATCCAGAGTAGAATGTACCAATCTTAGTGCTTGACTTACCAGGTGAACTAGTTGCGAAACCACCACCAATTCTGATATCACACTCAGAAGTATTAGCCTCAGAAACAGTACCAATATCTGCAGTAAACTTATTACTATTTCTGGCAAAGTTAAGAGTAGCAGTTGATGCAGTTTCTGCAATCAACCATGTAGTAGTAGGTGAAGAACCACCAATCGTGAATGTCTGCGGAGTACTCGCATTATTCATCATATTGAAGATCTGACCTTCACCCGCCCAGTTTAGGATCTGAGCATCATTATTAACAAAGTTGAATGAAGAGTTAGTAGTAGTAATATCTCCACCATTAACTTCAATATCAGATGTAAATGCAGTATCACCAGAGAATCTAGAGTCACCAATAACAACGAAGCTTCTGTCTAGTTCTAACTGTGGGTTAACAGTATCAGTTGTCTTAGTATTGATACCAACACGACCACCGTTAGTAGTCATGACACGTAAAGTTGCAGTCTCGTCAGGATCGCTACTATCACCACCAACCAAGAATGCGTTATTTTCCTCAGTTTCAGTCTTAATAGTAGTGGTATCTGATAGGTAACTATTAATGGTCTTACCACTAATGAATGCAGTACCAACAACATCTAAGTTTGCTCTAGGTTCTTGCTCTATTGAAGTGAATGCATCTAGACAAGCAACATGGTCAGTACGTGCAATGGTGTTAACACCAAGTTTGTAATTACCAATATTCTCTGTGTCAGTTCTTAATGCTTCAGCACCAATTACACCGTACTCCTTCCAGTTAGAGTTAGAGAACTCAACCTTAATTGGAGGATTACCAGTAGCAACAGCTGGAAGTACATCACCTGCCCAGTTTAGAAGATCAGCACCAATGTTATTATTAACTTGGAAGTAAACGTAGTTCTTAGAAGAACTGAATGAATCACCATTAGGTGAGAATACCAACCAAGTAGAGTTTAATAATGGATCGATATAATTACTGATCTTAATTGAAGATGCAGATTCAATACCAAGTTGTCCACAAGTAACAGGTGCTCCTTGCTGATCCTTGAATTCAAGTCTAACTACGTTAGTACCATCAAACTGAATCGTAAAGATATTGCTATCAAGGATTGTGGTAAAGTAGTTTGCATAGATCCAACCAAGTGAACCAGTCTTACCAACCTCAATACCCTTGAGTAAGATATCACCAGTTCCTGCTGTTACACCGTTATAGTCTACGAACTGGTTAGTTTGTAGTCTAGTTCCGCCGTTAGCAATTAGATTACTGTTATTAGGTGTGATGTTAGAAGGAAGACCACCACTAATATGTGTCTGGATCTGATACTTCTGACCTTTACCTCTAGAGTTAAATCCAAAGACTGCAGCATCTACTCTGTTCTTACTGATACGAATATCACCATCAAGAGGATTACCAGGTCCAGTCCATGAAATTCTATCTAATGACTCATCTTGTGGTAAGTTAGTAACAGGGTCAGTAGGAGATACGTTAGATCTAATAATTAATGCATCTCTAGTCTCAGTTAAATCATTATCCTGAACAGAAATGACTACAGGAGACTGGAATACGTTCTGTTGTGAACCATCGCCACCAACAACTGTAATATTCTGGTTGAATGTTACAGGTGTATCGAACGATGTAACGAGGTTACCGATATCCTCATCATCATCGTCACTATCCTGAAGAACTGCCGCCTCTAGGAATGTCTCTTGACCAGTAATAGCATTAATCTTTCTATTACCGATGTATAGGTCACCATTACTGTTAAGACCAGTATAGAAGACGATACCACCATCTTCTTTCTTACTTTGAGCGTAGAAGTCCTCTGTAGGAGTTAGAACAATCTCTTGACGTGCTGGTAGACCAGTTGAGTAGTTACCTGGACCAAAACCGAGATATTCAAATGTGTGGTTACCTGCTCTTGCGATAGATGGTCGTCTCAGTTCAACATAA